>JACCDH010909992.1_pt1 | contig 94444 bp, 97 predicted proteins | sample 7442481 | NCBI WGS metagenome assembly JACCDH01 (sample SAMN15323433, study PRJNA562643) | freshwater metagenome | isolation source: river surface water | place: USA:Blue River Watershed | collected 2017-08-15 | reverse complement strand
TCGCAAAACTTCCCGTAGTCTTTAAATCTGGCGAATAGGACCGCACGGTCGTCTGCACTTGCAAGAATTGCCTCATATTCGGCGGCACCGCCGGCGCGAATGGCATCCAGCATGAGCGTTCCGCCTTTGGAGAGAAGGCTGCGATCAAGATCATGGTTCCCTGGCACCATCTGAATGCGGTACGGCTCGCATCCGACAGCTTCGGCCAATTGGTCCAGCCAACGGCCTGCGTCGGCATACTGATCAGCCTTGCCGGCCTGTGCAATATCGCCTGTCACGAGGATCCCGTGGGCGACTCCGCTGGGAAGATCTCTAACGACCTCAGCCGCATCGACAATCAGCTGTGCCTTGACGTCGTTGTTGAAATGAAGCGCGTCGTCGCGTTCCTGGCCGAAGTGGATATCGGAAAGATGGATGAAGCTGACCGTCACGAACCGTCCCTAGATATATATTCTTCTTATTATCATAGTGATATCACAGGCCAGATTCACTGGCACAAATGGGAATTTGCGCGCAGTACGGCCGAGGCCTCGGCTTCGTCCTGTTGCCCGCATGAAGATGCAATCAGCATCAACCTTCAACATCAAACAAGCAGCGAGCGCCTCGGACGGCGGCCCAAAGTGTTCACTATCAGGTGGCGGGGAACCTTGGGAATCAGCGTTGGTATTGAGTGCGGCTGGCGGCCTGTTGCGGATCATTGCGAATTGCTAAGTTCCTTCGGAAGGCCAGTGAGTGGCCGGCTCCTGGGGTGGAGCGGGCAGTCGGTAGTTGTTGAACCAAGACACCCATTCAAGGGCGGCAAGCTCCACCGACACCTTCGTTTTCCACGACGCACGGCGATGGATCATTCGGACTTGTAAAGCCCGTTAATCATTTCGGCCAGCGCGTTCGCGCACTTCGGGGGAAAAACGATTTGACTTACTCATAGCTCCATCTTCTCAAAGGTTGGAGCCCCCTCAAAATCCGGAGTGACGTTCCGCAGCCGGTCGATCGCGAGGTTGATCGGTTTTGTCATCTTAATTTAACCGTGTCAAGATAATCGGTATTATAATGACACAAAATTAAATACCATCAAATAGAAATCAACCTGTACGACGATGTGCATGTGTGGCACATATCCCCTAGAAAGGCCTAACCATGCCAAAGTCGACAATGCCAAAGGACGATGCCAGCACCCAACTTGGGTATCAGTCGGAGCTGGCCGCCAGGAAAAGCGCTCAACCAAACAAGGGCCAGCGCGGTCGTAAAGTTGGCTGGCGAAAGCCCAAATCATCCGAGCAAGTCGCTGACAAACCCAAAGGCAAGCCTGGCCGTCCAAGAGGCTCCGTGGTCAAGCTGATGAACGATCTTTCAGACCTAACCATGGAAGATTTCTCGTTTATCCGCGCTGTGGCCAGCGGCATCAAGTCCAGAGACGCTTTCTTGCAGTTCTACATCGATGTGGATTACGACCAAGCAGGCAAGCCCATGGTCCCTCATGGCCACGATTTGAATCACCAGGTGGACCAAATCGTCAAACGCATCATCAACGTCGCCAGAGACTCGCAGAATGTTGAAATTCGTCGCGCAGCCACCGAACTCAACAGCAGCCCGATTGTTCTTATGGAATTGGACGCCAAAGCCAAAGACGCAGTAGAGGCCAGCTTTGAAGAGTGGTTTGCAACCGTGCCCGACGGCTTTTACTCTGAACGAGAGCTGCCCGAGGCCTACGGACGCTACCTAGAGGAGAACAGGGGAGGCGCGACGCAGGAAGAATCAACGCTAATCACCCAATCCCTTGGAGTCAATCAGAAGATCAAAGCGATCAACCTTCTTCAATCAACGTTTGCCAAGCGCCCCCACCCCGATGACCCTGTGAGCTTCTGGTTTGCGCCAACGATTGCTACACCACTTAAGAGCCTGCAAGTAAGCACGATTAAGAGCTTAATTAGCTTTATTGAAATGCACGGACCTAAATGGCATTTAATCGTTCGCGGCCAAGCCAACCAAGAGCGCAACACCGCCATGGCGACTTTGGATGCGGGCTATGAGCATTTGCCAAAGCCCAAACGACCTTCACGCAAGGTTGCTTTTCCAAAAGGGCCCTCCCCTGCCCAAGCAATCAGAATTGAGGGATGGATCGACAGCCACGCTGAGACGTGTCGATCCATCAACAAACAAGCGCAGGCCTGGTTGACGCGCCCTACCCTTCCACCACTCGGCGAGCCACGCAGCTCGACCGAGCTTGTGGCCGACCCAGATTCGGGCGTCTATCTGCCTTCTTCAGGCGGTCACTTGCAGCCTCGTTCTGGAATCGTGCCACTTGAAATGCTGTTAGTCCCTAAAGAGATCGACGGCAGTCATGGCGTCTATCGCGCCCAAGGAGTGAACCAATTAGGCGTTAATACTGATTACGAAGCAATTTGTCTTTGGCTTGATCGGTTTCGTAATTCGGAGCGTAGCTTGACATTTACAGCCTATCGAAAAGAGGCTGAGCGCTTTTATCTGTGGTGTATTGAAGAGGCGGGCATTCCCCTCTCCTCTGTCAACATGCAATATGCACAGGCCTACCAAAACTTCCTGAAGAACATCCCCGATGAATGGATTACGCGTACAAGGCAACTCAGAACGGATCCTCGTTGGCGCCCTTTCCGTGGACAACTAATGGTGAAAAATCAAAATTACGCCCTCACTGTCTTGAAGAATATGTTTGGCTTTCTGCGCGATGTTGGCTATCTAAATAGCAGCGCTTTCGCCGCTCTACTCTCCAATGTTGCAATTGGGCATGACCGAACACTTGACACCACTAGAACCTTTCATCAGGACGATTTAGAGTTAATCAAACGAGCCTTAGACACCCTTCCTGGACTTAAGTCAAAAGACCCTCCAACTGCCGCAATAGCCAGAAGGACTCGCTTAATCATGCACCTCGGCATGACGACTGGAATGCGACTCTCAGAGATCGTCAATTCATCAACTATTGGGTTGAAAAATACAATCATCAACAACGCTAAATCAGAAGACCTAGCAATCGTTGTTATTGGAAAGCGTGCCAAAGCGCGCGAAGTGGTTATAGGCAAAGAGCTTCACGACATGATTCTTGAGCACCATGCCGACTGGAAGGCCCAGCTTGACAATGGCGATGAGCGTCTTGCGGCTTTTGAAAAGCGCCCTCCCCTTGTTGCCGCACTGAGATCGCCAGTTGGACAGCACACCGAAAAGACGGTACTTGCCTCGCAGTACGAAGACGATGCCACCGAGTCACCCAAAGTAATACAGAGCCGCTCTATTACGAATAGCACTGTTCTGGCGAATGACAATTCAGCCCTTAGTCCTAGCGGTATTTATCGTTCAATGAAGAGCTTTTTCAGGTACGTTCAAAAAATCGCAGACAACGATACGCAAAGAGAGCGTCTAATCAAGTCGAGTCCTCACTGGATGCGTCACACATTTGCACATTCAGCAATGCTCGAAGACAAAACCGATAGCGGATTGATGTCTGCAAAGGGATTGCTTGGTCACACATCAATCAACACAACAGCCGAGTATGCAAAGCAAGACCTAACGGCTCGAGTGCTTCTGGCGAGAAAAATCAGACCGCTCGGTTAAAAAGTTTTACCGGTAAAACTTTGGCAAAACTCAGGACTTCCCTATGAGCGCAGGGAGAAGGTCGTCAAGCGGCTCAATCATGCGAATGACTTTGATGTCATTGTTGTTTGGTAGCTCATCTACAGGAAACTCCAATACGCGCCCTCCCCTGGCGCGAACAAGCGCATCGAATCTTGCCCACTCTTGCGAATCTCCGGGTTGCCACCATTCACTGATCGATCCAAGCACCGGCCTAGCCACCGCAAACGAGCCAAACAAAACAGGCGCGCTCCTGTCGGTGGCTATCTGGATTTGAGCCATAAGATCACGAACGTTTGGCGCGCGAACCTTACTGAGTCGCGTGTTGGGCCAGTTGCATTCCATGATTGCAGCCAACTGCGCCTCATCGAAACGTAGTGGCAAAACGAAGAATATCAAAAACATTTGGCGCTGGAGTTTTACCGGTAAAACTTTTACGTTCCCAAGCCTAAAAATGGGCGCTTGTTGAATGGTAGCCATTTGCGTCATTGAAAATTTCGTAGCCAAGAGTTTTACCGGTAAAACTTTGCAAGCTCGGAAAGTTATCCGCTAAAGAGAATGAGTGCGGAGATATGTGGCTGCACCCTGTGTATATTTGCTTTTATTCGCTTAAATAATTCTAATAACTCATAATATTTTTTGTTAAAAATAAATTAGAATAACGCAAGACTTAATAAGGAGTTAGCAATGGCGATCATCATGGTGGGAACTATTAAGGGTGGGGTTGGCAAAACAACAACCTCTCAGAGCATTTGCGTCAAGCTAGCGCAAGGGGGCGTGAGCACTGTTCTGATTGACCTTGACGAAACGAAGTCTGCCATGAAATGGAGCTCAGATCGCCAAAGCCACGGGCACGAGCCAAGCATCACCGTAATTCAAAACCTAATCAACCCCGTTCAAACCGTGCTTGATATGGCAAAGAAGTTTGATGTTGTCGTAATCGACGTTGGTGCACGTGACGTTGGTTCGATAGCCACATTTGCACGCATTTGTGATCTGTGGGTAATTCCAGCAGGGGTTGGTCAAAAAGAGTTGGATGCGACTGTTGATCTTTTTGTTCAATTCGAAAGCCAGCATCAATTCCACAAGGACGGCCGCATCCCAATGGCTTGTTTTTTCAGCTGTGTGCCAACGCGGAACACAAGCGAGCTGCAAGATGCTCGCGAGTTTTTGGAAGAGTGCGTACCCAATATCCCATTGCTGAAATCCATTACAAGGGACAGGAAAGCCTTTACAGACGCAGATAAGCTGGGTCTTAGCGTCATTGAAATGAAGGGGCGCGATTCAATCAAAGCAGTCAAAGAAACTGAGCAGTTGATTGCGGAGTTGTTCTCGAAAATGAAGGCAGGAGAGTAAGACATGGCTACTAAAGGGAAGATCAAACCAAGTCGCGTAAACGTGCCCAGCGTAGCTGCAAAGTCAGAAGCAGACTATCTCAAAGAGGTACAAACTTCAACAGCTGACTTGATGGCGTCCGGTGTTTTTAAACGGACAACGGACACCAAAAATTTAGAGAGTGCATTGGGTTCAGTTGGTGGCATTGCTAAGGCTCCGATTGATGTATCACGAGAGATGCCTAGCGCTCCATTGACACTCTCAAAAGACATACAAGTTGGATCAATCATTGATGCGCCGATTTCGCGTATCAAAGAGAGCAAGTACAACGCACGTGTCTTTTACGCGAGCAATGAAGTCGATGCCATGGGAGACTCGTTGATCAAAAACGGGCAAGAAGCGCCAATCATTGGTTATTTAGATGAAGAGGGTGGCATCACCATCATTGATGGACAGAAACGTCTTCGCGGCGCGCGCTCTGCGGGGATCGAGCGACTGGTGGTTTACATCTGCGAAAAACCTGAGAATCCAAGAACCTTATACCTAGCCTCACGTCGGATAAACAAAGAACGTAGCGATGGCACATTCATGGATGATGCGGTCCGTTTTTCCGAAGGTCTTGCACAAGGCTTGTTCAAAGATCAGGAAGAACTCGCACGTGAAATGAAGTACGACGCTTCGATCATTTCGATGATTATTTCGCTGAATAAGATTCCGTCAGAGGTGATCAGTCGAGTTGAGGGCAAGAGCGCAGAAGAAAAGCCGCCGATCTTGAATAGTCTTAAGGCTCTCTATGCTTTGGCTCAGATTTTTAGCAGTAGCCTAGACCAGCAGTCCGCTCGTACCCTTGCCGATGAAATCGTTGATGAGTCAAACAAGAAGGGCCTTTCAGGTAACCAGGTGGTTGCTTTGATCAAGTCCCGTATGGCAGGTCCAAAACGACGCGATCGTAATGAGGTGCGTCGAATCAAGATTGCTGGCGGCGAAGCCACTTTTAAGTCCAATAGTGAAAAGGGGAGGCTAGATTTCAGTCTTCGCGATTTGCCGGCTGACAAGGTGGAGGCCATCAAGGAAAAGATCTTGAATTGGTGCGCGACAGAGAGCGGTACTTCGGAACACAAAGCCAATCCGTAGGCAAGTAATCCTACGGGTTCTGGGATTGGCAACTCGCCATCCTGGGCTGCCCCGAATGCAAAAGTTAAAAACAGCCGTTTTGGCTGTTTTTCAGCCATAGACTCATCTGAGTTAAGTGGTATTAGCGTTCATGCACAAATGACGTAAGTACCTACTTACATAAAATCGCCATTGAAATTGTTTCTAAAGAATTCAAATATGGCCATTTTCCGGAGATTTGTGCATGAGCGCTAATAGCGTTTGCTTAATGCCATTTCGCACGAGGGTTTCATCAAAAGCTGTGCTGCATAAGCCAACTCCCTACGTGGTTATGCGGTGATGTGCATGAACGCTAGTAATGAGCCGCAGGATCATTGTGCATGAACGCTAGTGGTCGTGATGTATGGATAGCTTGTGCATGAACGCTAATACGTTTGAATGCTTTCGCCTTGTGCGTGAACGCTAGTAGTGCAGTATGTGCATGAACGCTAGCAATCCGAGTAGCGACAGGCTGTGGATAACTACGGAAGACTCGTTCTAACGCTATTAGCGTCCACGCACAGAAAGTTAAAAAACGGGGAGTGGTTATCCACAGGGTGCATGAACGCTATTAGCGGCGAGCATGAACGCTAATAGCGATATTGCATGAGCGCTAGTAGCGGTAATGAACTTGCCCACAAGAAAATGCCGCGCCGTAGCAGTGTTTGGCCATTTCCTAGTCTTCTTCTTAGTCTTAATTTAATCAAAAGAAGGGGACAGATTTTTATTAACAAAGAAGAAGAATACGGACACGAATGTAAGAGAGCGGCAACTGTGCATGAACGCTAATAGATTGCATTGACATCACTGACGCAAGCAATTCAAATTCACAAACATTTGAAATACTATGAAAACTGACCAAAATCAAATACCAATTGATGTTGAAGTAATTGATGGCGCTGACGTCAAAGAAATCGTTGTGCCGCCCGAGGAAAGGGTCACACGAGGAACACGTGTGCGCAAGCCAATTAAAACCTACGATGAAGGGTTGATGGCGTTGAAAGAAAGAACAGCCGAAGTTGAGCTTCAACGACAAGCGCGAGCTTCTTCAATAGTTATGAATGAACTGATCCCTCAATGGAGCGAGGAGATCAGAGCCGTGCCAAATCCTTTTTTGCGAAGTGGTTTGTTTTCGGTCGGACATGAGACTGATGAAAACCGCGAGTTTCGAGACAATGAAAAAATCGTCTCTCTCAGCAACTACAACATACGCGTCACTGGCAAGGCGCTTAGTCAAGATGATTTGTCGGTCTGGATGTCATTGCTTTCAATGGCTCGTTCCGGCCCTATTTCGAACGTCGTCAAATTCACAGGGTATCGATTGCTCAAGGATTTGGGTTGGCGAATGCATTCCGAGAATTACGTACGTGTAAAAGAGTCGATTCGACGTCTAAAAAACAATGGTCTAGAAATTTCGACAGCCTCAGAAACTACTGCATATTCCGGGTCCCTACTTAGAAGTTATGCGTTTCAGACGGATGAACAAGACACTCGGTGGTGGGTGCAGTTCGAACCAGAAATGGCTATTCTTTTGGTGTCTGACAACACGACATTGTTAGAGTGGGAGGTGCGAAAAGATATTGGCTCACGTTCTAGACTTGCACTATGGTTACACGCGTTCTACGCATCACACCGAGATCCAATCCCGTTCAGAATTGAGAAGCTGATGGAGTTGTGCGGCGCAAAGACTAAGCATCTACCGACCTTTAAACGTGACCTGGTGAATGCATGTGAAAAATTGAAGTCTGAAAAAATTCAATTCTTAGCAAGCTATGAAATCACAAGCGAAGACTTCCTAGTTGTGAAGAAGAATCCACGTTTTGCCAGATTGGCTGCAAGCAATGAAGCAAAGCGCTTGAACTAACGCGACAAATGAAAAAAAGCCACCCGAAGGTGGCTTTTTTATTTCTGAAAATCTGATGTGGAACGTCAGGTTGCAGAAACGTCTCGTGCATTGTGTGCACGTTCAGATTTGATGCGGCGAACTTCCACAATAGCGAAAATCAAACCACAGCAAACAGCGATTGCAGCTGTCGTGTCAATCAAACCTTCTTGCAATGGCTTAACAAGAACATAGTACAAGACTAGCGCTGTGAAAAAGCCAAGCAAGAAAGGGCGAACACTTTTCAATGAAGATGATTGCGATTTCATTGATTGCTCCTTAATGAAGGTTGGGGGCGGTGTCTTGCAAGTCAATGACTTGGCAATTGCCACTTGGGTCACACACTTCGTATACCGATGCCACTGAGGCTGGATCGAATTGCATAACTCGAGCGAAGGAAGCTCCTTCGATGGGTGAATTCGCGGGAACGCGAACAGCCCAAATAACATCGACATACCCCTCTGGTGGAGGGGTGGTCTTTGGTGTTGTCGTCATAGTTGATGCCCTGAAAGGGAAAATAAAACTGCCCGTAATGGGTCAAGTCAAAGAATCCAAACTCGTGCGATTGCATGATTCGGATTTCTGCTTAGTTGTGGATCAAAGTTCAGGTGTGCGCCTTGACACGGATCGGCTCAGTAAGAAAGACCCATCAGCGGGTCGATGAAGACCACCAGATCAGGTTTCTTTTGAACAATCCATGACAGCATTGCCTTTGCCTCAATGGAGCAAGACCATCCGATCTTTCGAGAACTCACACGATGCAAAAACAGAGATGTCTCTGAGTCACAAGTGCGCAGTAATTCTTTGTAGACGGAAATGTTTGAGTCGGAGCTTTCGCAACGAAACCAGGTATTGCTGAATGTTTTGAAATGATCAATGCTGGTGCGGGTGGTTTTCTCAAACCATTTCCGCACGTCAACTTCGATTAAGTCAAGACCATCATCTGAAACAGCAGTGAGCAGAATCGGTCGAACATGAATGTTGGCCAATTGAACTTCGTCGCTGTGATCAGTAGCCCACAGGAGTGGGCTTGAATGACCTTCGAGAACTAACTGAGAGTTCATGCGATGCCTCCAAAAAATGAAGGGCACCTGTCCCTTGAGGGGCGTGGTGCCCCAAAAGGGTTGATGCTGAATGTCTGGCGCTCAGCTGCGCTTCGATGTCACGAGGACACTTCCAAATATCAACGGCATTGACATTCAGAAGTGGTCTTGTCGACTACTTCCGGCCCAAAAGGACACTCAGAGCAAAAGCTTCGGTGGCGTGTGTGAACTGCCTTTGAAAAATTTGATCCATCGGGTTGCCTGACCTTGGTTTGTGCAATTCATGACGGGGGTGCCGTCAGCAATCAACATAACCTCATCGGGCGCTTCGCTCTTGTTTGCATTCACAGTTGTGAAGGCTGGAAGAGAGTAGCGTGGATGCTCGTATGAAGCGAACATGCCATCAACGTCAACGACGCGGACAACTTCTAGTTCGCAAATTCGAGGGCCTAAGTGGCAATTGCGTTCACTCAACAGAATTGGGTGAGGCAGCTGCCAGCCGGCGTAACCAACGAAGCCGACAATGTCTTGGGTCGCTAGTTTGTCCAAACCAGTTTTCGGATCACCGTAGTGAAGTCGAATTCTGCGTTTTGACGCACGTGCCGAATCAAGAGCAATGCGAGCTTCGCGGGGAGTGCGCGGGTCATACCAAACTTCGCCTGGGCGAATTTTCAGCATCGCTAGACGCATCAATCGTTGGTATTTCTCGAATGCACCTTCTGTACCGATTTCGCTCTCGCCAATCCCCATGGTGGGAATTCCGAGATGCCCGGCCAAGGCATTCGCAGTCGCAAGTACCGTCGAGAAATCTACGCTGGCTGTGTAGCCAACGTGGGATTCAACATACAGGTGACGTGCGTGATCGATCTGGAGCGCTTGCATGGGACCTCCATAGAAAAAGACGCACCTATACGGCGAGTCATTGAAAAAACTAAGAGTGGGGGGGAGGCGGCTGTAGAGCCTTCGTTAAGTTGATGAAGCCAACCCAACGTGAGGAGAATGCTGTGTGAACCGACAGCACGGTAGGAGAACCTGTGAGAAATATAGCACGGCGAAAAGCCACGGACAAGAGTTAGTAACTAACTCGGTCTTGAATTTACGCTCATCACGCATAAAGTGAGTGGGCACATGGAGAACACCTTGGAATCGAATGCAGAGCTCACACAGGCGATGGTTGGCCTCCTGAACGTAGAAGGCCGCTTGAAATTGCCACCTCAAGCCATTGAACGCATGGTGGAGGCTTTCGGGTCGCAACGGGTGCGCAAATACTTACTTGAGTTGAGTGATGAAGCGCCTATTGATCGTGCCGCTAAAGTTCGCGATGGATTGCGTGCCAGTGTCATTTGCTACTGCGAAGAGGTTACTGCAGTGCTGACAGAGGCTGGAAAGCCGTTTACTGAGCGCCATTTGCTCCGAGCACTCAAGTCCAACCTTAACCTCGTTCACCCACTTGAGCGAATTCTCATTGGCCAGTCTGACTGTGCAGACATTCAGCATGTTTGGAATGATCTTGCATTGGTCCTCAATGACGCACCTGCAGATACTGCGATAAAGGAACCAAAACCCGCTCAAGCTGCACATGCTGCGCCACCAAAGCAAGTTGCACCAGTCAAAGCTGAACAGTCCAAACGTGAAGAGTTTGCTGTGTATGCAACAAGTGGGGCCCTGAATTTTGAGATCTGTACCAATAGATCAGGAAAACTGGCGCTCAACGTAGATGCAACGCAAAGCAATGGCATTCGTAGCTACGACTGGACGAAAAAGATCATCGTCCAACTTAGCGAAAAAGAAATGCTGCTGCTGTACGCTGTGTTGCGCGGCTTTATGACCACCTTCGAAGCGAAGTCCCATGGAGCGTCAAATCAAAAGGCTTTTTCAATTCAAGCGCAGGCGTCAAATTTCTACGTCAAGGTGCAAGAACGTGCGCGACCGCTAGTAACAGTCCCCGTTCCACCAGCAGATGCGGCTATGTTGGTAATGCTAATTGGACGCGCACTTGTTGCCAATCAACCCGTATTGGGTAGCCTCGAAGGAGTGGATGTGCTTGTAAAACCAATCACTCAAATGATGCTCGCAGAAGCAAGTAGAGCGTAAAAATGTCAAAAAACCGCAAAGGTTCAAAATCATCAAAGGCTGCAAATCTTGCGAGACGTATGGTCATCATTGCGAATGGGATGGGGCAAGCTAAAGAAACTAGCCCAACATTTGAGCTAGTTGGAAAGCGGCTTGTGAAAAAATACCCAGCTAAGCAAACTGATCCTGAGTTAGATGACGAAGAGGATTGGGACTGTGAGGCTCTTTACCAAAAATATGGCCACTAAGCCTCATTGAAATGATCAATCAAACTCTTTACGCAAGCTTTGCAGCCATGCTCGGTGGCATTAGTGGCTTGCTCATTGCCAAGAACATCAACCACTTCCCACGCGAAATATTTGTCCAGTTTGAGCCAGATAGCCTAGATGGCCTGAGTGAGTTATCCCTAACAGGGCGGATGCTAGTGGCTTTGGCCGTTGGCATCATTTGGTTGGTTTGTGCCCTTAAATTTGGCCAAGATGCCAAGGCAGTGTGTTGGGCGATATTTGGAACTACTCTTACGGCACTCGCGATCATTGATGCCCGTACCTTTTTGCTACCAGACGCGGTGACACAACCATTGGTGTGGCCGGCTTGTTGGCGAGTTCGTCTGGTTGGATTGATCTACCAGTACATGACGCTGTAATCGGCGCAGTGGTTGGCTATGCCGGCCTCAGGACCTTTGGGACCTGCTCTCGCATGATTACAGGACAAGAGGGGGTGGGGGTGGGGGATTTCAAGTTGATGGCAGCTATGGGCGCGTGGCTTGGTCCATTGGCGCTCCTACAGGTCATATTCTTAGCTTCACTGCTTGGGTCGGTTGCCGGTATCAGCATGAAGATGCTAAACCGCTTGGACGACGAGGGTAATTTCCCGTTTGGTCCCTCACTTGCATTGGGGGGACTTGCGACGGCATGGTTTGGGGTAAAAATCAACACGCTTTTGCATTGAAGTAACTCTTTGCCAGGAGTGATGTCCTCATCTATACTGGCGCGGACTTTTGTCCCCTTGCTACAGGTAACGTAGCAATTTCACACAGCACCAATCCGTTCGGGTTGGCGCATTCCACGTCGAAACTATCGACGAGTCTCAGAGCCATTCGGCTCGAAACACCACAGTAACCACAGACATCGCGACTCCTTCGCAGGCGTTGCCGTGTCTGTTTTCATTTGCGGGAGACCGCATGGAGAAAGAAAATCATGGAAGCACAAGTTTTGAGTCGCGTTTTTGTCTTTAATGGCATGCAGTTGCCAGATCCCGACGCGAATCTGTCACCCGCAAAAGTTAAAGATTTCTACGCAGGCATGTACCCCGAGTTGGTAACTGCCGAGGTGAGTAACGGTGTTGAAAAAGGCGACAGCCTCGAATACACGTTCATCAAAGCGACTGGCACCAAGGGCAAGAAGAGTATTCCTAAGAAGGAGGACGATTCAATCCCTTTTGTTCAGCGGCTACAAGCCGCAGACAAGGCACAAGTCGGTCAAAAGAAAGAAAAAGCAACGACACAGAGCTTAGCCCTAACGCTTTACGGCGCTATCAACCAGGCGGGAGAACCAATGGTGATGCCTTCACAGGCGACACCGCTGTTTCTTTAAGTCTTCCTCAGGCTGGTGCTGTAAAAGCATTGGCTTCGCAGGCCTCGGTCCATCACACAGTAGTTCGCCTTGCGGCAGCTATTGCAAGAGCGCATCCCGAATGCGCCGAGGACGTTGAAGGCGATCTTGGTCAAGGCTCATTGCGTGTTATCGAGAATTGGGCCTCTGCCATTCCCGATGACGCGACTTTGATGGTGGACTCCTATTCGAGTTACTCCTTGGACAGTAATCGTCAGATTAGCTTGCACGCGCAAGAGCGGCCAATGGCTACGCTTGAGGCCGCATTCAATCGAGCCAATCGAATTAAAGATGGCCTCGGCTGGCAGTTGATCAAGGCGCTGCAAGACATCACATACGGCTTCGGCCTGACTGTTACACCAAGCTCACTTTTTGAGATGACATCGCACCATGAGTGGTTCGGTGAAACAACGCAAAAAGGGTACTTTGAGCAATGGTTGGATATGAACGGTGATGAGCATGAGACTTTGTCGCAGGAGGAGATTGAAGATCTTGGAGGACCTGAAAAGTTCCTCCAGCAATTCAATCATGTGCCGAGCAATGTCTTTGAGTACCGAAAGGTACTTCCCAAAAAGGAAAAACCTTTATCAGCTCAACGTTATATAGAACTCGCTGGAAAAGCCAATTCCGATTGGGAGTGCTCGCTGATGCTCGCACTTGCTGCGATGCGTGACTTCAAAGACGCGAGTTATCCAACCATCTTTGATTTGATGTCTAGTTCTAACGACGAATACGAACAAGGCGCGTATGTTTACATGATCGGATGGAATCAATCTGACAACACCGACTACTGGCTCGACGAACTGATGCAAAACATCTGGAACGTTGGATTGGCAGGAGACGCGCAGTTTTCATATGAAGTTTCTGCTGACGGTTCAGAACATTCTGCGGGCTTAGACGTGCTGGTGAAAACCACCGAAGCATTGTTGGCTCATATGAGTGTGATGGACCAATTTATGGAAGTCCTTCGTGAAGCGGAGGACCTTGAAAAAGATGAAGCTCAATCTTGACTCGGCAACCGTCCCCGCAGGGCGACTGGTGCCAAAGACCGCAGTCATTTTCTACGGAAATGACTGCGATAGAAAAGATGAAGGAATCAAGTTCGCAACACGCCACAACTTTGTAGAGCGCGAACAGTCCTTCAGCCTAGAAGCTGGCACGCCATTGACTTTGAACGCGATCAAGCAACTTGCAAAGATGGCCAACAAAACAATCGTGCGCCATACAGAAATACTTTCTCAAAATGTTTTGATGGCAAACGATAGCCTTCTGGTTTGGTGGCGTCCAGCTGCTAAAACCCAGATGGTTTTTGATGTCTCAACCCATGCGCAGGAAGTAGGTCGCGAGGCTTTGCAGGGGGCGTTTCTTGAAATGCCATTGCCAGCACTGGTATTTGCCTTGCGGCGTGGACTTAGTGCAAACAACTGGAATTCAATTTCAGTGTTTGCTTTGAGTAAAAACGAGCGTCCTGATGCCTCATCAGAAATGTTCCGCGCACCTCTGCTCAACGTAGAGGATGACGGAAACGTTTGTTGGGGCGATGGGCAAAAGCCATCGGGTCGAGGCGTCGGTGATATTGTAGACTGGGAAAAACTTTTCTTTTCAAGCAAATTCACCCACTACAACGGCACGAGTCCGCTGCAAAGCGAAGAGCCATATCAATGGATTGCTGATTTTTGTTCGCAGAACAAAGATCAGTTCCCAATTGAGGTGCTCAAACCCATGAAGAAAACGCTCATCACAGTCGTGAAGATCTTGGCGGGAGGTGACGAATGAATCAACTTGATTTGACCATTCAAAGCCATTTCCCATGCCATGTAATTCCAAAATTTGAAGTTTTCGAACCAATGAATAAAACGGGCGACCGTTTGCTTCTTGGCTCGAGCAAGCTACAGATGGAAATTAGTCGCCCTTGGCTCCATGCCATCGTGACGATTAGTGGAGAGGAGTTTGCACGAGGCTTGCCTTACGGTGAGCCGCTTGTTGAACGAAGAGAAATGCGCTGTGGCGAAATACCGCGTGCATTGATGCTTGAGTTCATGGAAAAGGCTGCGGCTGCATGCCCTAACGAGGTTGGGGCATGGATTGTTTGGGATGAGCATTCAAATGAGTTTTCTCTTTTTGATTTGCCAATCCTGACTCACAGCCCAGATCATCTTGCATATCAAGCTCCGAAACTTCAAACAGGGCAGTGGCTAGTGATTGACCTTCATTCACATGGACCATCTGAAGCATTCTTCTCAGCTACTGATGATGCTGACGACAAGGGCTCTGTAAAGATGTCCTTTGTTCTCGGTAAATGCGATGGTGAGTTTGAGTGGGCAGCTCGATGGAATCTCCTGGGTGTTCAAGCGCCGATGGAGGTAAGTAAGTTTGGCGCAGTGATGCGCACGCTTTATTCACAAAGGATCAGATTGAATGAAACATCATCTGTGTAACGACTTGACCAGTAACAGACCTATCAAGGTTTTGGTTGTTGGTGCAGGTGGAACTGGATCTCAAGTGATCACGGCCCTAGCTCAAATGAACCATGCGCTGCGATCGCTGGATCACCATGGCTTAGATGTCACGGTGGTCGATGACGACACAGTGTCAGAAGCAAACGTTGGGCGTCAATGGTTTTTCAAGAGTGACATCGGCCAATTCAAGGCCGAAGTTCTAGTGAATCGAATCAACATGACGTTGGGTACCAGCTGGAAGGCGGCAGCCTGCAAGATTTCTGCTTCTCATCGCGTGGATGATCAGATCGTGATTGGTTGTGTAGATACACGCCAAGCTCGATACAACATCATGCGAGCCATGGAGGAGGGCTGCAGTGGTTTGTCCTATTGGCTGGACTTTGGCAACCGTAGCCATGACGGGCAGGTAATTCTGGGCCAGGTGTCTCACGCTAGACGTAAGACAAATCCTGATTCAAAGTTGCCTCATGTGGGTGAGCTTTTCCCTGAAATCATTGATCCAAAGATCATTGACAAAGATGAAGGACCATCCTGCTCGTTGGCAGAAGCGCTTACAAAACAAAGTCTTTTCATTAATCGCACCTTGGTGTCGCATGGAATGGCAATGCTGTGGGAGCTTTTGCACACCGGTGTCATTGAGCACCATGGCGTGTTTGTGAACCTGAAAACAGGTAAAACAAATGCGCTGGACGTAGACCCAAAAGCTTGGGAGCGTTTTGGATACGGAAAAGCAAAAAAGCAAATCCGTGTCAGAAAAAACAGGCTGAATTAGCTTGAGTACTTGCCCCGCCATCGAAAGATGTGCGGGGTTTGTTTTTTGTGCATTGCAAAGCCAACAAGCCTCTGCTAATATTCGTGCATTGACCTCGCGTCTTTCCTGTGCAACCAGGTCACGTTGCAATGAGTCGTCAAGCGATTCAAGACATTTGAGACGTTGCTTTCAAATGTTACTAACCACCCCCAACGGGCATCAATTGCCCAGCTTGGGGTTGATGTTCGTTCACACTTGAAAGTGGATGAAGCATGGAAACTCAAGAAAAAAACGGACCAATCCAGTTTGTAAAACCTTTGGTAGCGGCCAATCTCGTATTTGATGTTCAAAAGCTCATCAAGACGGCCGAGAAGGAGGCAGTCATTGGATGTGGTTTATCGGATGTGCTTTACGAGGCAAATCGGCAACACCTTTTCGCAGCAATACTTGAAGCCTCACCTCTTGAAGAGCGAGTGAAAACAGCTGCTGCGTTGGAAGCTGCTGGGTATGACCCCGAGTACAAACCTTTTCAACCCCTTCCAGGTGAATGTAGCCTTACCGGGATTGATACGGATTGCTGCCCTTGCGGGCGCCATCCGTAAGTAACTCGCCACGCGTCAAAAAAAACATTGCCGTCTTCGGCTAACCCTATGGGAACACCTACGTCCCAAGGGCGTGGTGTTCCTGTTTTCTTTAGGAAATCAGAAATGAAAGTTAAATCACTTTTGAAAATCGCGTCTAAGTGCAAAACTGAAGAGGATGCATCTGCATTGCTCGATAGGTTGATTCGCACGTTCAAAAATGAAGACCCCGTGAAGCGCCTTCCTTGGTATAACGAAGATTATTCTATGGAGGACAACAATCCATCAGTGAAATTTGAGTTGAACCATGTGATCAGCAATTCTTACATCACGATGATTCGGCCAGAAATACGTGGTGGAAAGTTGACCGTACTTGTGTCCACAAATCGCATGCTCGATGACTTGGGAATAGCAAGTAAGCGTTGGGAAGTTACACAAGAAATGGAAGATTTGATTGAGTGCGACGACGAAAGCACAATTACCGATATTGCTTTCAGAGCGAAGCAATACGCTCTTTCGAATCACACCCGTCTAATTGAGGCAGTTGGAGTTTCATCTGCAACGGCAAAAGAATTTGCAGAACGAAGCTGGTAACAGCTTGGCCACTCCCCATCAGTTTTACTGTTGGGGAGTGCGTCTTAAATATTTTGTATCTAACTGTTGACCTTAAAGAAAAAGCAGTTCTAGAATGACCTTACAAGCAGTTTTTGACTGTTTGTCCGAAGCTGGCGGTCATCAGCATTAAACAGGTTGACTCTACGCAGAGCTGCCACAGAGCATTGGCTCGATATTCCCCCATTACTGATTACGTTTCGAGACGAGACGCAAGGCGCTGCTGTGTGCGCTTTTCGTGTCTTCTCGCGGCGAAAGTCGTGTGCGGATGCAACACGTTATGTTGCAAAGACGATTCACTTCCTGATCCGATGTGAATTAACCCTCTGGGGACATGCTCCCCTCAAGGGAACTTGTCTCTAGAAAAATGGTCATCAGGAATAGATCACCTGATGGTTTTTGGAGACTGCTTGGTGAATTTCACCATTGCACTTGTTGTTGTCTCAAATGTCCCTTTTAAGGTGCCTTTGAACGACAACAGACAACGAGGTGTTTAGTTTCGACTGAACGCTTAGCAAAGCTTATTTGCATCGCCCACGGGCATCTACCCGTGGACAGGGTAGGTGTCTTTTCATTTTCCCCGTCCGCTTGGAGATTCTCATGTTTGCATCTAATCAATTGGTCACCGATTTTCACGCTGCTCAATCTGTTCGCGCTTTAACGTACGAACGAACCATCCAACGGATGGCTGATCAACAACCCGAAGAGTTGGCAAAGCTCTTGCGCGCTAACCCTCGGATGTTGAACACACTGGCTGATCCAGAAGCTATTGCGAAAGCATTGGCGGAAGAAGGCCAAACTGCACTGTGTGATGACATCGCACATTCAGTTGAAGTCAATCGTGATGTTCGCATCGCATTCAAATATCGCGGCGCAGTTGATGCTCTGTGATTTTGAAATCGCCTTAACCCACAAGACCTAACGGTTTTGTGGTGTTTTGGTTTTTGGGTATGAGATTTTTGTTGCATGGCATTGGCCATACAAGAAAAGTTCTCCCGTCGTTTGATTAGCTGGAATCGAACAGACATTCACCCACCCAGCAAGGACCGAGGGGCCACGCCCCCTCGGGGAGTGAGTCCTTCATTTTTTTGGAGGCTCGTTATGCAAGGCAAATACACGTTGCCAAGCGTACCTCTGACGCAACAAGCTTTTTTCTTTGTCGATACGGACGCTCGCCAGCAAATGGATGAGCTGTACGAATCACAACGCTTGAAACAAGAGCGCCGATTCATTCACAACACCGAAACAAACGCCCCTGTGGTGCGCGTTGAGGTGCTCAGCCAACCGATTTTTACACGCCAAGGCCGAGAGGCACTTGAAGAGTATTCGATTGATCCAATTGAGACCCCTGTGGAGTTGTTGGACGAGGTGGAAGATGACGCGATCGCAGCAAGTGAGCAAGAAAAGGAGGAGATCAAAGAGTGGTTCGCAGACAGACCTGAGCAATTTATCGGGTATGTCATTGACCAAGCTATTGAATCTCTTGCAAGCGTCGGTAACGCAAAAGAAAAGAAACACCAGATCGAATGGATATTCGCTGGGAATTTGTATGGCCACGAAATCATCACAGTGGATGGCAAAGACGTTACACGTCCTGTCTTCAGTCGTGATGTGCCGATGACCTTTCAGTGGTGCTGCCGAGTGTATGGATTGAATGCTGAACGCTTTCAAGAAAAACTACTTTCAGCACTGAAACACGCGGAGTCGGAGACCCGTATCCGCGAAGAGCGAGGAGAGCTCAAAGCAGGAAGACACAACGTCTTTCGCGATGCGCGCGTACTCGCAGAAAACCTCTAAGGACAGAGAAATGCAAAATCAAAACCCTTCTCCGGCAACTCTCGTTGCTGGTGATGTTTTCAATGTTTTGGCTGGTACCAAAACGCCTTTGCAAGGCTACGACAAGCCTTGGAATACGCCACTACTTAAGTCGCCACAAGTGAAGCCTGACTACATTTGGGACGTCAATAAGTTGAAGATGATGATTGCATTCTTCTACAGTGGCAATACATCAATGAAAGCCATTGGCGAGACTGGTACTGGCAAGACAGAATATTTCTTGCAGTACCACGCAGCCTTGAATTTGCCTCTCTTCTTTATCGTGGCTAACCCCAAGATGGAAGCGTTTCAACTGCTTGGCCGCGAAGTCCCATCGCCTTCGGGTGGTGGCTTTGTCTGGCGTGATGGTCCATTGCTAGCTGCGGCTCGCCATGGCTTGAGCGTCTTGATCGATGAATACAACGTCATTGATCCAGGTGAGGCTACTGGGTTGAACTCCTTCTTGGAGGGCCGCCCTTACACCATTCCTGATACAGGCGAGACGATTGTCCCGGCACCTGGCTTTCGGATTTTTGTGACTGTCAACCCAAACACCTTTGGGTATACGGGACGTCAGACGCAAGATATCGCAAACGATGATCGATTTATTGATCTGAAGTTTGACTATCCAGAACCTGCAGTTGAACAAACATTGATCACGAATTTTCTGGTCAATACATTTCAGCAAGTTCAAGTCGAAGCCGAAAAGGTAGCGTCATTGGTTGTGAATTGCGCCAATGAGATTCGAAATAATTTCATTGGTCGCAGCGACAAGGCTGATGCATTACCTTTCACTATGTCTCGACGTGGTGCAATGGAATGGGCAAAGTGGACGATCTTGAGTACCTCAATGGCACCCAAGGACAACGCTTTGTTTCATGCGCTTGATGTGGTTCTCGGCAACCGTCAAGGTGAGGCTGAACGCATCGCATTGCATCGCATTGTCGAAGCACACAGCGGTCTCAAAAGTGATCGGGTCTGATTATGAATAAGGCGGCATATAACCTTGTGGCAGCACTTGGGCATGTTCTGCTTTTCTCGTGGCAATGCGTCAGGTTGATTTATCAACTTGGGCGCATTGTTTTTGGACTTGAAAAACGAGACAAGCAACGACAGCTTCAAGCAGAGCGTCAGTTGATTCTTTGTGAAGCTTCCGCTACTAACGCCAGTACGTGTTTTGGTGATCTTGAAGGGGCAACCATTTTTTCATTTCGTGTTGTTGATTCAACTCAAATGGATTTGGGTACCCTTAAGTTTTGGTACTGTTCTCAGTCGAAAAGCTATTACCGAGATTTCACGTTCCTTAATAAGGACGTATCAAAGGCACTTGGCGTAAGAAACATTCCCTTGAATCCACAAAAAATGACCAAGGGTGATGCAGTGACTGCGTTGCGTGAAGAGTCGATGCGAGAGCTTGAAAAGATTTTGCATCAGCGCTTTAGTGCATTGGCTTTAAGTCCAACAACGCTTCCCACTGCAAATGTGGTTTTGCCTCCACCGGCATTTCCACAGCAACGGTACGCACAAACGCCTAGAACTGCTACACAGCCCGTTCAAGACGTTAACCCTAAACCTGCAGCTGCCCAACGGCAACCAATGGCAAAACCTGCCTCTTTTGCACCGCAACGAGCAGCCGCAGCAGCGGCTCGCTCTGAAGGTGCAAAAGTAGTAAGTGTTGATGAGGGGGTGTACTTAAATTCTGGACTTGCAAAGCGTGTTGTCCGTAAAAATAAACCGGGTGGTTCAGAGCAAGTTGAGATTGAACAGTTTTATCTGGACATTCGTTTGACAAGTGCAGAACCACGAGGTGCTGTGCGTCGAATTTGGGGTGCAGATTTAGAGCGAGCGATTCAGGAAAGTCAGGCGCAGCGTGACAGTCTGATACGCGTCGCATATCACGGACGTGTGCAGGTTAAAAGTGACACCGGCTCCGGTGAGGCATATAAAAACTTGTACGAAATCACATGTATAGGAGGTCGGCGATGACGATCAATGCAGTGACCTTAGGTGGTCGCTTGGGTGCTAAGCCCATGCTTTCAGAGTTCCCCGGCGGGGATCGCAAGACGAGTTTTTCAATTGCACATTCGCGCTTTGTCGGTAACGGTCAATACGATACAGATTGGCACAATTGCTTTGCTAAACAGCATGTTGCGGATCGTTTGTGTGAACAAGCGATGAAGGGGCAACAAATAACCGTGCAGGGGTCACTTCGCGTTACCACATATGACAACGAGGCCAAAGGTCAAAAGGTTGTGATTGTGGAGATCGAAGTTAAAGATTTCATGCTCGGCGAGCCCCCAAAGCTCGCTGAACTGAAGCCAGACGATCATGGCGGTTAAGCAGGTAAGCAGCTCGATGATGAGTCGAGTTGCACACTGTTCATCAACAAGTCGATTGTTTGTTGAATTCAACAATCAGCAGGGCAAGTTGAACTGGTACCAATACACAGGCGTGGCCGCCGATGCTTTTAAAGCTTTGATAGCCGCTTCTAGTGTTGGTCAGCACTTCCACGATGCAATTCGTGATGTGTACGTAGCAACTAAGCTTTCTCAACCCAGCTTTGAGTTGGAATTGGATCGCTTAGATGTGAAGTACGCCATCAACTGGGACAAAATCGTTCCGTTGTTGGTGTTCGCCCCGCATTAATGCAGGGCTTTGGAAGGCTTAGGCCTTTCCAATGTGGTTTCTTGGACTCCATTGGAAAGGTTATTACACACAATCAAAAAACTAAGTAATATTGGTTTGCCTAGCTGTAGGTTACACACAGCATTCAAACAGCAGACGCCCGTTCTGGACGTTCAGCCCCCTTTTTTACATCTTGGAAGCCCTGACCAAGGCATGCCCGCGCTTGGCTTGCTGAGGGCTTCTTGCGCGTTGCGCAAAACAGTGCTGACTGATTCAGCAAAGCCACGCCGTTTCCGGCGTGATTCAGGTAACCGAGCATTTGTCAGCCTCGGAGCCTTTTTAATTTGGAGTATTTATGAACGCTACCACGGTGGAAGAAACACGTGCACCTCAGTCAATCACGACGGAGGTGTTGAAAGAAAAATACTGCCTACCGCATGAAACGACCGAGGAGGAAGTTTTCAAGCGCGTGGCTAAGGCTGTTGCTGCTGTCGAAAAGACGCAGGATCTGCGAGATAAATGGGAAAACGAGTTTTTCCTGAACATGCAAGCTGGTGCCATTGGTGCTGGTCGCATCATGGCCGCAGCCGGCGCCGAAAACAAAGCCACACTGATCAATTGCTTTGTGCAACCGGTCGGTGATTCGGCTGTTGGTTTCGACGACGATGGTTTGCCAGGTATCTACACAGCATTGGCGCAAGCCGGTGAAACGCTTCGTCGCGGTGGCGGCGTGGGGTTCAACTTTTCAGCGATTCGCCCCAAAGGCGCGTTGGTGAAGGGTACCTCTAGCGAAGCCTCTGGCCCGTGCACTTTCATGGATGTCTTTGACTCTTCATGTAAGACAGTGATGGCTGCTGGTGCTCGCCGTGGGGCGCAAATGGGCATCTTGAACATCGATCATCCAGATATTCTTGAGTTCATTGAAGCGAAGCGCACAAAAGGCCTTTAGAATAACTTCAACGTCTCTGTTGCGGTGACAGATGAATTCATGACTGCTGTTTTGAATGAGTCTGAAATTTTGCTGAAGCACAAAGCTGTTCCTTGTCAAAAACTCAAGGACGAGGGCGCCTATCAGTTGGATAACGGATTGTGGGTTTACAAAGCAATGCCAGCAATGGAATTGTGGAACCGCATCATGAAGTCAGCATATGACTATGCAGAGCCTGGAATCGTTTTCATCGATACGATGAACAAAGACAACAACCTGCGAGCGATCGAGAAAATATTCGCAACCAATCCTTGCGGTGAACAGCCCTTGCCGCAATACGGTTGCTGTAATCTTGGGCCGCTGAATCTCACCAAGTTCGTACACCATGCTTTCACAAGCCAGGCTGTATTTGACGAAGTGAGTTTTGCAACGTCTGTGCGTAAACAAGTGCGATTCTTGGACAACGTGTTGGACGCTACATCGTGGCCACTGATTGAGCAAAACGAAGAAGCGCAAAGCAAACGCCGTATTGGTGTTGGTTTTACGGGACTTGGTAATGCTCTTGCGATGCTTAACCTGCGCTATGACTCTTCAGCTGGTCGTGCGATGGCTCAGCACATAACTGAGATCATGCGTGCAAACGCATATGACTCTTCAGTTGATCTCGCGATTGAGCGTGGTTCATTTCCACTCTTCGATGCAGACAAGTACCTTGAAGAAGGGACCTTTGCGTCACGATTGCCCGAGAGTATCAAGATTCGCATTCGTGCACACGGCATCCGAAACAGCCATTTGTTGTCTATTGCGCCTACAGGCACAGTTAGTCTTGCATTTGCTGACAACGCAAGCGGCGGTATTGAGCCACCTTTTGGATTGGCTTATGTTCGCAACAAGCGTATGCCTGACGGATCGACGCAAAAGTTTCCAGTGGTTGACCACGGTCTTCGAGTATTCCTCGAAACCCTGGACGACAGCTTGGCGGCTGCACTGCTCGACGCAATTTGTAACTATGCCTCTACCTTCGAGCATGGTGGCAAAACTTTGAGTGTTCGCGAGACATTGCCAGCATCCATCGTGACTGCTTTGGAGATGTCTTGTGAAGATCATTTGTTGATGATGGCTGCTGTGCAACCTTTCATTGACACTTCGATTTCAAAGACGGTGAACGTTAGTGCGGACTACAACTTTGAGGACTTCAAAAACCTCTATATCAGTGCTTATAAGCACGGATTGAAGGGTGTGGCCACCTACCGTCCAAACGACACGCTCGGCTCGGTTCTGGAGCTTCCTGCGGCTCAGCCAAAGACTGTTGAAACCAGTGCGCCAGTAGCATTGGATATCGACCCTTTGACTGTCCCCATGAAGAATCGTCCTGAAGGTGAGTTGGCGTCAGTCACAGAGAAGCTGTCTTACTTCACAAGCGAAGGGAAAAAGGCGCTTTACTTGGTTGTGTCATTCGATATGGTGGATGGAATAGTGAACGGGAAACCTGTTCGCATTGAACGACCAGTTGAGGTGTTCATTCCAGCAAATCAAAACGATGGCGCAATGCAATGGGTTACATCTGTGACTCGCTTGCTGTCCTTGAGTGCACGCAATGGTGGGTTACCAAAAGCTTTGGCTGACCTCATGAAGGTGACTTGGGACAAAGGGCCAGTTCGCTTTGGTTACTTCACGAAAGATGATGGTACGCAAGTGCCACGTTTCCATAAGTCGGAAGTCGCAGCGATTGCTTATGCCATTCAAAGCATTTTGCAGCGTCGTGGCTTCTTAGACGAAGTGGGTCGTGTGTTGCCAATCGATACGCTGACTGCTAACGCAGTTGTTGGAGTTCAAGCTCCTAAGAGTCAAACCTTTGAGGCAAATACGCCTATGGGTGTGGTTCATGGTGCTGAATGTCAATACTGCGGTGCACACGCCGTGGTCAAACGTGACGGGTGTGAAGTTTGCACAAATTGCAACACTGTCGGATCTTGCGGCTAAAGGGTTGTGAGTGAAAGTCTCAAATAACTTGAGATAGTTTTAGACCTAGTTGGAGTACATTCCAACTAGGTTCTCTAACTAGAAAACTGTCTTCGGACGGTTTTCCAATGCAAGTAGATGCATTGGAAAGCCATTCGGCCTACTGAGCTGCCAGTTAACGTAGCATTTTTAAACCCAATGGGGATCATTCCCCTATGGGTAGTGGTCTCCATTTTTTTTGGAGACCATGATGAGTCAACAAATCGTTCAGCAGACCCTCGATGAGGTTCTGCTTTTTGTTCTCGAAGTAAAACTTTTCCACGGCAATCGTAAAGTCAATCCAACGGATTTGGCTGCTGCGATCGGTGTGGAGGTTATACAAGACGATGTTTTCACCCTTGGCGTAAAACGCGTGTTTGATAAAGAGTTTGTCAATAAACTCAGCCGTGTGAAGTCTGCAATGGATCGCGCTTGCTTAAACGCTGGTACGCCATTTTTAGGCGGTTACGCGGTGCCAGACAAAAAGGCTGACGCTGTCTCACAAGAGCTTGAGTCATTGGTGCTGAAAGGCAACAGTGTTAAGAGCGAAATTTTGACGAATTTCACCAAGATTTGTGACGACTATGCGGCGCAGCACCCGCAGTGGGAATCGGTCATCAAAGGCAACGGTTTTTCTGAAAGCTATGTACGTGATCGAATTCAATTCGGTTGGCGTGCAATTCGTGTTTCAGCAGGGCGCAGTGATGGTTTGATTGCTGACGGATTGAAGGAAGAAGTTAGCGGCTTGTTGGGTAGCTTACTCGGTGGCATTGCTAAGGCGGCAGAGCGTTTCATTCATGAATCGCTTCATCAAAAGTCCGTCTCCGGTGTAAACACAGTTGTCCAAAAGCGTTCAGAAGTGACCCGTAAGGCCTTCCGTCCTCTGGTGGCCGCACGTGAGAAACTGCTTGGCTTTTACTTCCTCGATCATCGCTTGAAGCCACTTTGCGAAATGATTGATCACGTCTTGGCGACCATGCCTGATGACGGTCCAATCGATGGCGTCAACCTGACAAACTTGTTTGGTTTGGCGTCCATTTTGAGCAACAGTAAATTGGCGCTCGAAATCGGTGAGAAAGCTACTACACAAGACCATAACTTGGTCTTTGAACAGTTCTTCACGTCTGCTCAGCAAACACTGGTGCCTTCGGGTTCTCCACAGTTGTTGAATCAGCAAGTTCAAGTCGTGCAGCAATTGCCTATCGGGTTGGGTTCAGGTGCGTCGCTAGAGCAATTGGTACAACCAATCGCAAAGCCAGCAGCGATACCTGTTGTGCCCAATGTGAATGCAATGTCTGCCATGCCTGCTGCTGGTGTGGTGAACTTTAGCAATTTGTTCGGTTAATGAGTGCCCTAAACAGGCGCGCGGTCATGGGGGCAATCCCCATGATCGTCTCAGCAATTGCGCAAAAAGCTGATGTCAAAGTCGTGTGGGGTCATTTCCGCACTGCTTCTACGAATGGAAAGCAAATATGCATGCCTATGCTGCCTCTTGAGGATGTAAAGGTTGAGGCTTATGTCTTGGGATATGCAGTCCATGAAACTGGTCACATCGTTGGTTCGAACTTTGGTGTTTTCGCTAATCCGAAATACCAAGGCATCAGTCGTTCAATTTTGAACATTCTTGAGGACGTTCGAATCGAAGCCGAACGAATGAAAACACTTCCTGGCGCACGTCGCTGGCTGGAGTCGTTGACGGACGTATTGGTGGAAGATCAGCGACTAACAGTGGCAACAGATGATGCAAGCTTGCCTGAAAAGCTTGCAAAGTATCTTTTGTTGTACGTCTACTACGAGGTGCTTCGGTATCCATCACTAATGGACATGGCAGCGCATAGTCGATCAATGCTTCAGCAGGAATTTCCAGCTGATTTGTTTGATCAGATTGAAACTGTGGCATTGAAGGTCAAAACGGCCCAAAGCACTGAGGATGTGTGCGACTTGGTAGACCAGTTGATGAATCTCTTGCGAGACGAACAACAAAAATATCAAGATCAAGCGCAACAAAGCTCCGATCAACAGTCTGACCTTCAAGGTCAGGAAGGAGATCAAGACCAAGCCTCAGATGAATCGGGTGATTCGCCACAAACAAAAGCGGACGAAAACAACGCAGATAGCAGTGGGCAAGACACCAACACCCCATCGCAGGATGGTGATGATGGAACTCAACCGCAAAGCACTAGCGACGATGGATCTTCTAACCAAGAAACATCAAAGCCTTCAACATCGACCAAGGATTTGCAAGAGTTGGCAAACGCGCTTCAAGATCTTCTTGATGCAGATGAACCCGAATCAGGTAAAGACAAAGCAGAGATGATTGTGAAAGGGCTTCAAGAAGCTCTGACGTCAGATCAACAAGGCGAATCAAAGAGTAAATCTCCAGTGATGTCAGCACCTGAGGTTTCAGTGATGCAGCAGAGGGTGGATGGAACAGGTGTTATTTCTCAGGTTCGAACTCAATCGATGGCTTTGCGCGCAAGGTTGCATGAGTTTGTTCAGGTTAACAGCCGCAGACGAACAAGTGCAGCACGCTCTGGAAATCGAATGGTTCGTGATGCTGCAACGAGGATTGCTATGAACGACTATCGCGTGTTTAGCGTCCAACGCTCGCAGGTGAATGTCGTTGATACAGCGATTCTTTTGCTTGTTGATGCCAGTTATTCAATGAATGACCCAGTTGATAAATCCTCCATCGAAACACAACTCGATGTAGCGAAGAAATCAGCGGTCGCATTGGCTGTAGCACTCGAGCAAATCAAGGGCACGCAGCTAAGCATTGTTGGCTTTGGTAAACCGGCCGTGACGAGAGTCATGCAATTTGGCGAAGGTGTTCGACAAGCTGCAGGTCGTATGGGAGCGTTGAGAGCAGGCGGGAGCACACCTATGGCAGAAGCCTTGATGGTGGCCCAGGCTGATCTCTTGGCTTGCAATGCTTTGCGTCGAATTGTCATGGTCATCACTGATGGCGATCCTGACGATCCAGACGCGGCACGAGAGCTGGTCAAGTTTGGACAACGGAACGGGATCGAGCACATGGGAGTCGGCATTAATTTGTCCACCAACCATTTGTTCCCCTTGAACTGTCGCATAAACGATGTTCGACAACTGCCAACAGCGGTGGTGGGCATGGTTCAGCAAGTTCTTTTTGACAACCGTTTGGCCGCATAGGCCTGACGTTGAAAGCCTTCTTTGAGGGGGCTTTCTAAGAGGCGTTATTTTGCGCTTCTTAGAAAGCCGATTTGTAGCGTGTAAACGCTATCCGGTGCGGCCCGGTTTGCCGCAGTGATGCTCTTAAGAGCTTTGTCAATTGTCCGAGAGGACTTTGGAGATCAAGATGAAAAATCGTTTGATGACTGTGCTTTTTGCACTCGTGGCTTTCGTGTCTTTGCCTAGCTTCGCGCAATTCTCAGGTACCGACTTTGGTATGGGGGGCGTTCGTGTGCAGCAGGTGGTACAAGAAGCTGTTGTGATTGATGTTGTGAAGTCAAATGTTGCTGTTGAAGCATCGGGTATGGCTCGCATGGCCGGTGGTGGCATTGGCGCCGCGGTTTGTGCAACTGCAATGCATGACTCTTCCAACTATTTGGCGCGCGCCGCTCTGACTACCGCTTGCGGTGTGGCAGGGGAGCGTATTGCCAATCAAGTTGGAAGCAGTAACACTGCGGCACAAACTTTCGTGGTTCGAATGGCTAATGGACAAACGTTGGCGGTCACACAAGCTGACCCTGACATTTTTGTTGGCCAGCGTGTGTATGTTCTGCAAGGACAAGGCACGCGAATCGTCAAGGCAGGTGTTTAATTTTTCAAGAAAGATTCGTATATGAATGAGAGTTATTGCGAGGAAAGTCGGTCAGCACAGGAAACTGTGCAACCATCGAACTACTCTCGTAGTAATTCGACGGAAGCGACAAATCAAGGTTGGGGAAAATGTCCTGCATGCAATAGTCGACAAAGGAAATTCAACCGTTATACAAATGGCGGTGGAAGTTTGAATTGCGGCGGTTGTGGTCACAAGGAAGAGGTGGAATCACTGAGCGATAAGCTTGAGCGGTTGGCCGAACATAAGTGGCCAGCCATCCTTGAGTCAGCAGGTATCGATGGACGGCATCTAGTCAACAAGGCCGGTCCATGCCCATCGTGTGGAAATCCGAAGAAAAAATTTCGGTTTGATAACAAGGATGGGCGCGGTACTTGGATTTGCGTATGCGGCAGTGGAAATGGAATTCGTTTGTTGATGAATTGCACAGGTAAGTCATATATAGAGGCAGCTCTTTGGGTGATCAATTACTTGGGAGATCCAGACAGAGAACGCCACGCCATTGTTCGTAGTCGCGAATTTGTCAAAACCTCATCTGAAATGACGCCTGAAATGATTGCGAATCGTAAATCGATGTATCAATCAATTTGGAACTCGGCTCAGAAAGTGCAGGCAGGCGATCCAGTTTGGAAATACCTTATTGGTCGGTTGCCCGGATTGCAGAGTGTCCCAAGCATTATTCGTTTCCATCCTGGACTTGAATACATTGGGCCAGCTGCAGCAGGTTCTAAGCGCGGTGTGAGTTATGGCGTACATCCAGTAATGGTGTGCGCTGTACTCAACGATGAAGGCGTTTGCTGTAATTTGCATCGAACTTACCTGACTCAAGATGGAGAGAAACTTTCAATATCTGAGGATGGTGAGCCGTTGCCAGTTAAGAAGCTGATGCCTTCAATTGGCGAAAAGTCGTATGCAATTCGCTTAGTAAAACATCAAGGTATTCTTGGTGTGGCTGAGGGTGTTGAAACTGCATTGGCTGCCATGTTGAGCAAGGGAGTACCTACTTGGGCGGTTGTGAGCACTTCGGGAATGAAGTCTTTCAATGTGCCGAACGATGTACATGAATTAGTAATCTATGCTGATAACGATGAGCTAACCCGACAAAGGAAACGCCCAGGATTTGATGCCGCGATTGCTCTTGCTGAACGTCCTGACGTTATTGCTCGTGTTCGCGCTAAGACCCTAAAGGTCAAAGTTGTGACGCCAGCACGACGTGGCCAAGATATGGCCGACATGCTTCTTGAAAGTGTGGCTCTTAAAAAAGCCACTTGATCTTCAAGCATCTGAAAAGCCCGCTTTATGCGGGCTTTTTTATTTCATCCGCGAAAAAAAGTGAAAAAAGGGCAAATCAGCAGTTTTTCAGCAGGTAATTTATCTGCCAGTTAAATACATTGAGGTCAGACGAAAACTTTTATGGAGCAGTGCTAAATGCAGTCCTACCAGCAAGAACTGGTGACCGTTCGAATGACCTTAGGTGAACTTACCTTCGCCCATAGGGCAGTAGCTACTTGCTATCACATTCAAGACCAGCTTACTGGTGAGCTGATTCAAATTCCTCTTGCAAAGCCTGATCCGTACTACGCAAAGATAGCTCGAAAACTTCATTTCAAATGGGTTAATTCGGCTTGGTTTAAGCCTGTGTTCGGAGTGGTTGCTGCTTTGACCCTTGTAGGTCTTGCAGGACTAATACAACCATTGCGTGAGCGGTTTAGCAATTCTGCGATTCCGATTGTTCAACCCAAAAAAGTAGAGCCAAAAGATTTGGCTTTCATTGAAGGTCCTTACGAGCAGCCAGTAGAACGAATAGTTCCTGAGCAGCCAGTTTCTAATCAATTGCTAAGTCCATTGCCAGCAGCAATTCAGCAAAGAGTACAGAGTGGAGCTTCTAAGGTCGCATCCGTTGTACCCCCTCAAGCTTTACCTAGTGAATCACAGCCGACTAAAGGGGATAAGCAGATTGACGCACTGTCCGTAGTCAATGAATTCCCTTCAGATGCGAAACAGCTAAATAAGCCGAATTCACTTGCTCCACCTATGCCAGTTGCAAAGGAGCCCACATACAAGCCACAACTAGTCGCAATTCAAGATCAAAAAACTATTTTGGTCACATCGCCCAATTCGAGATTACCAGTAAAAGTCTCGATAGGAGGCGCAATGCCTGACGGCCGTCGACTTGAAAAAGTTGACCAAGCTACCGGTACAGCAAATTTCGAAGACGGCTCATCAATTCGTCTTGAATAAACCTTTTAACCACCAGGAGATTACTATGTCGAACGAACAAAAAACACAAACTCAATCTGGCAGTGAGACAGCTTTGAATCCATCAACGCTTGCTGATCTAGCAACAAACAAACCAATCTTTTCACAATTGAACACGCCTCGACCAGCAGTGATGTCAGGGGCACAAGCGCAGGCTCAAAGTGCAGTTTTAGCTGCACAGCGCGACACAGAAGAATTTGTAGAGCTTGAGCATAAATTAGAGGCTGCTACGACCGTATTAATTCCAGAGGGTGTTACCTTTAAGGGGACGATTGAGACCGCTGGAAAGGCGGGAGTGTTCGTCAAAGGCGAATTGATCGGTAACATCATTGCAGGTGACAAGCCCGTTTACGTCAATCAAGGTGCACGTGTAGTTGGCATGATTGAATGTGATGCTGATATCTACGTAGCTGGCACTGTTACAAGTGGAAACTCAGGCGAAAGTCAGGTTTGTGTGAAAACACCAAATCGTTTTGTTTTGGCTGGAACAGGACGTGTAGATGGTGATGTGGCCTATGGCGCGATTCGTATCTACGGCGGTGTTGTGTCTGGTCGCTTGATGCCTAACGATAAGACGATTCGTTAAAGTAGGCGGGAATTACAGCTGCCAAAGCTCGCACGACACTCAAGTCTTGCGAGCTTTTTTACGCTAATTCGGCAATGTATTGGCTTTGCTTGCCAGCCGTATAAGTTAAGACTAGATTTTCTTTAGCGCGCGTGCAAGCGACATATAACAAACGGCGCTCAGCTCGAATTTCGCTGTCACCTGGTATCACCTCTTGGTCGACGCCAAGCAGAAAAACGTTGTTGAATTCAAGGCCTTTTGAGCCATGAAACGTTTGCAAAACAACAGCGTTATCAGCGTCGTTTTTGTGATCCGTGGTACGCGCTGTCTTTAAGCGTAGAACGAGCGGGCCGCGAAGCGCTATCAAGGCTGATGCAACAGCAGTCAAGATATTTCTGTACCGCACATTTTTCTTGCTGTTTTGTCGGTAGATGTTCTTCACAAATGCAGCCATTGAGCCGATTAATGAGCCATATTCCCGCTTTTCTGCTTTGCTGTGAAAGACAGCCATCATTTGTGAAACCTTGGCCACATTTTCAGTATGAACGCCGAAGTCACTGATCGTTGCTTGGCCGCTTATGAAACCTTTGATGTCGCTAGCATAGCGGTCTGATACGGCTGAAATGATGTTGTGTTGAAGGCCTGAGATTTGTAAAGCTACGTCTAAGCCCCTAGAGTCGTAGCTCACCATGGTAGCCAACAAAGTCATGAGTAAGTCCGCAGGTTCGGACTCCCAAATAGACTTTCCGCTTCGTACATACTTTATCTGCGCTCTGAGTAATTCAGCTTCCGCCGCATCGAGTAAGTGGTTGTTGCGCGCCAGAATTGCGACCGAGTTGGTGGGGACAATAAAGTTGACTAGCCCATCGTTTGGTACTTCTTGTGCCCATGTGCTTATGCCTTCAACAATGGAAGCAGAAGTAGTGTCAATGTCTCCCATGGTTTTCACACTGACGCTGCCTCCTGCGCCACGCCGCGCAATAAAGGTTTTGGGTAAACGAAACCCTGTGTTGTATCTGATTAGCTTGTCCGCGGTATCTACGACATTTTTAAGGGAGCGGAAATTGTCGCCCATGACGACAATCTTTGCATTTCTCTTTTCAGCAAATGCCTTCATACCTTCGTAGCCACGTGCACGTCGCCACTCATAAATACATTGATCGTCATCACCGACCATTGATGTGGTTATGCCGAGTGCCGCATGGACATCTGCTAGTTCAAATTGAACCTCGTCATTGTCTTGAGTTTCGTCAACGATCAAGTCGGTTGCATCAAATGGAGGAAGTTTTTTTGAACTGATCATGATGGCAGTTTCGCGGACTGCATCATAAAGATCTATGGAGTCGTGACGTTCTAGCTCACGTTGGTATTGCTGAAACCACGGAAATGTAACTTTAGAGAAATCCGCATCAAGCGAGCACTTGATGGATTCAAATTCTTGAAGCGCTGCGTTAACCAAGTCTGGTGACTCGTGAGCGGAGATCACGCGGCGAATAAGCATTGCCTGATGTGCTGGGCTAATAACTTTCTTGTGAAGCTTGTGCTTGCGGCGATGATCAAGAGCAAGAGAGTGCCAAGTATTGATTACAACGCGTCCACTCTCTAGGGCTTCTTTGCCAATTCTCTTGGTGAGCCGCTTGGTCATTTCGTCCGCTGCATCCCGCGTGAATGTTGCCGCGATGATTTTGCTACCTGGCTTTCCCAGCAACCGAATGATTTTTTCAATCAATGAGGTCGTTTTACCGGAACCAGGTCCTGCAAGTGCGATGCAGTTACCTGATGCCGTAATGAAGTCAAGTTGTGCTGGCGTGAAACTCAAGTTGCAGTCTCTGTCGCTGACTGACTTTTTGTGGACTTCCCGGTGGTGTTCGACTGCTCGGCAATACGTTGCAGGTCGCTTTGCTCGCTGATTGAGAGTGACGCCATGACCTCTTGGTCTGCATTTGCATCACTAACGAGTGTCTTTGCCATTTCACCAGCATCGGCTTTCATTTGTGCTGCTTCTGGATCGGTGGAGGGGAGTCCAGCGCTTGCTCGATCGAGCATCTTGAAGCATTCAGTTCGTGCTTTAGTCACATCGGCCTTGATTGAATGAAGGCTACGTTTGATTTCACGTGTTGACCCGTGAAATTCTTGAGGCTTCATCAAGCCCTGCAGCCAACAAGCCGTTGCACGACTGATGAATTCGTCTGCATCAAGTAACAAATCAAGATAACTATTCGCATGAGGTGAAGCAATTGGCGCGTTGAATGTTGTCGTCCGTGCGTGTGTCACATCGACCGTAGCATCTGGTTTTTTGTTGAAGCGTTTTTGCACCTCAACACGGCGCAGCCCGATCAATTCTTTGATCTGCTGAATTTTTTCCTCAAGACCATCTTCAATTTTGTTGAGAGGTCCTGGATTGATGCCTCGAAATTCACGTGTTCGAGTCACTGTGTGAAGCATCTTGGAAAGGTACAGGTAGTCACGTCGCACAAGTTTGCGAATGTCCTCTGTGTTAAGACTGACTTCGCGCATGATGACCGCGCCTTCGAAGTTGTTGCCAAACACATCAGCTAGCGAAATCTGTTGAGTGTCTGCACCAATCAATGGCCCTTCATGGCGTTGGCCAGGGAGTAGCAATTGAACTTTAGGTGATTGAGTTGTTGACATTTGAGTTCCTCTCTCTACGGTTAAATCACTGTAGAACTAAGAACTCATCTGAAAGCTGATGAAAAACAACCAAAAACGGCTTTTTTCAAAAAACGAGACAGGTTTTCAATGTTGTGATTTGTTATCCGTGGATTGTCCAAAGCATTCGACCAGTTAAAGCAGCGATACCATCGTTGGCGCTTTTACTGGTGTCTTTACCGATAGGAAATGTCAAATCGTCTATCGATGGCGTTGTCAATCGCATAAAGCGAATCTTGGAACTCTTTTCATTAATTTCTCCGCATCGACGAAGTAGTAATTCCGATTCGGTTTCAATGGCGAAAATTTCGCCAATGACGGGCTTTGACGTTCGTCTTGTCATGACGATTAGATCGTTTTCATTGATTCCCTGGCATGGGTTGGGTGTGGCCAGAAGATAGAAAAGGTTTTCATGAAGCAATGATCTATCCCAAGCAAATCCTGCGGGTAAGAAGATATGACAAGGGTTGCTTCCTAAGTAATCGTAAATCTGAATATGCTCACGATGAGCATCGCTAAAAATGTGACTCAAAGGAAGTCCGATTGATCGACAAAGTCGCAACACTGTTCCCATTGGGAGATCGCACTTGTTGTTAAAAAAATCCACGATACCTTCTGAGGCAGGACCATACTGAAGAAACATCTCCATAGCAAAAGCTTTGCTAGACGTGTCAAATCCATGCTTTTCATAGGCCTGACGCAGTTGCATCGCTATGCGACGCATTTGTTCTGTCGGATTAAACATGGTGGATTCAAAAATGAAGGCCCTCAGATTGAGGTTGTCGATCGAACGTAAGAATTGACGGATGTTAGTGGAAGAGACTACTAGCGTTGTTCAGGTACGATAGTTGGGAGGATTTTTATCAAATCGATTTTTTGGCTGTGTCATACCATGTAAAGCATGCGTAGCGCTAGCATACTGAATGCTTTTTGTATAGACTTGAGCTTTTAAGAAAGTTGCTTTATGTTTTCCATATTTTCCTCGGAAAAGTTGCGTCGCGCAACCAAGCGTATTTTCATCATTTCTGTGCCTGCAATCTTGGTTGCTGTGGTGACTTTTTATGTTTTCAATCAGCAAACTGCTCAAGTTAACTCTAAGGGCTTGCCGGGGCGGCCACTAGCTTCATATGAGGATATTTATCCAGTCCGAGCCGATGCCAATAACGCATTATTCTTGGATAAAGAACGGTTTGTAAAAGCAGTACATGCGTTAACTAACCGAGCTTCACCAAGAGCTATTGCAGACTTAATTTACTTAGGAAATGCCAACCATGTTCAGCTTTGGTTGGATGTTGAAACGCGGCGCCTCTACGAGGATTTGTCTACACAGCCTAGTTTTTCAATTCTTGCGGATGTTAATCGACAACGAGATCAGTTGCTTCAGCCGTATAAAGACATCGTAAATGGCATCGGCGCTACTTTTGCCGGAACGCCTATAGAGATTGTTTTGCATGACACCCGTGATCCGATGCATTCCATCGTTGCTGTGCAAAATACGATTACTGGGCGAAAAATTGGCGATACGAACACCAATTTTGGAGTTCAGCTAATTAAGAGCTACAGCGCAACAAACTCAACGGCTAATCCGTTTGTTAGCTATGAATTGCACACAAAAGATGGTCGCCGTGTGAAATCAAGTACTGTTCCAATTTTCAATTCTATTTATGGATTGATTGGATTTATTTGTATCAATATTGACTTATCAAAGATTGATGCAAAGAACAAAGATGCATTTGACAAGTTCATCGAAAACTTCCGAATGGTGACGCCAAACGATGTGATTGATGAAATGATCGAAAACGCTAAAGTGAAGAAGTGAATCAGTGAAAATCTCAAAGTAGGAGTTAAGAATGGATATCGATCAAGTAATAAACCAGCATCAACAAATACAAGTCGTAAAACACGATTTGGCTCGCCCACTGTTGGTTGCGCAGGCATCTAAGGGCATCTTGGCTTGTGCGTACATTAACCCAGCCACATGCGACAAAACAGGTGAAGCTTGTGCAATCGTAAGCGGGGTCAATACTTTTGATGACATGGTTAAGGCTAAAGTAATTGCCGTGTCTCAGAAAGCGGCGGAATTGGGCGTTGTTGTTGGCGACACAGGTGAAGTTGCGCTTGAAAAGATGCGCTGATATTTCACTATTTCTGTGATTGATTTCGTTTACTACTGCGGTTTACTTGTTGTATTCAGTGCCTATATAGGAGCTGTGTACCTCGCTTTCAAAGGAAGTGCTTTTGCACGGCACTTCCTTTGGATTTGGTCAATCGCTTTAGTAGTCATTAACTCTCAAATGCCAACTTCGATGGCACTTCCATGGTACGTGGGATTGTTAAGCGTTGGTTTTTTCCTTTACTCGATTTATTGGCTTTTTTATACATCAAGGAACGTTGGTGGTGATGCTAGTCAAGCTGACATCCGGCGTTTGAATGCTGTAAGTGCCAAACGAGTGGATGAAATTCTGAAGGGCATTTATCGTCGATTACATGACGACATTAACCCGCATATTTTGAATGCGCGGAACGCAATCCGGTTAGTGATTAAAAGCCCAGAAATACAGTCTAATGAAAAATTAATCGCTTCGCTTGAGCTGATCGTTGCGTCTCTCCAAGAGGCATATGATGTGTCGAGATCAATGAGTCAAGACACAAGGATGGAGCTCATCGATTCTATTGGGTTCACTGGAGCTCTTGAGTCATTAGTAGATCATTACAGAGTACTGTTTCCTCAACCCCGCATAACTCTGTCACACAATTTACCCCTGAAACCTGAGATTGACCCCGAGACGGCATTGTCGGCATTTAGGATCATTCGCGAAGCAATTTATAACTGTATAAGACATGCCAAGTCCGAGAATTTAAATGTTACGGTTTTATATGGCAAAGCGCTTAACGAATACAGTGTTCAAATTCGGGACGATGGAGTTGGTTTGCGCGATACGTTCAAAAGTTCGGTAGATGGGATTGGGCTTTTGGACATGCGCGAACGTGCGTATGCAATGGGCAGTGAGTTGAAAATTCAGCCGCAATATCCAAAGAACGATAGCCGACCGGGGACGAGTGTGAGCTTTAGCTTTTCGGGACTTTCCCCAGAGGAGTCAAGGTAATCACATCAATCACCATGAAGTGACGTGGTTGTGATCCCATACATGATTGCAAGCTTTGTTGCATCTGCTTGACTTTCGATCGACAGTTTGTCTTTGATCGATTTGAAATACAAACCTACGGTTTTCTCGGTTACTTTTAGTTCAGATGCAATGTCTTTGAACAGTGCGCCGTTTGCATACAGTTCGAAAGCCTTGAGTTCAATCGCGGAGAGCAAACTTTTCGGATTTTGGTCATTAATTGTTGACAAAGCAACTTTTTGAGCAATCACTGGACTGACGTATCTTTCCCCCTTTACCGCATGACAAATTGCTTCGTGCAATATCTCGTACGGCTCGTCTTTGCGTACAAATGCCAATGCACCAGCCTTGTACGCCCGCTCAATAATCCATAGGTCATCAAACTGACTAAACACAACAATCTTGGCGTCTTTATGGGTGGAGATGATTTCTTGACACGCATCTAGTCCATTCTTTGCAACATTTTTGTTGTCAAAACGGATGTCAATTACCAAAGCATCAAATTTAGTTAGTGGGTATTTACACATTAACTCATCTAAGGAATAAGCGACATCAACCACGTTCAACCCGTAATCAACCAATATGTGCTTGAAGCCATCGACTAGTATTCGGTGGTCATCTGCTAAAAAAACGCGTATTGGAGTCGTCAAAATGTTGCCTTTGTGGAGAACTAAGCGTGATTTTAGGCTGAAAGCAGACTTGCGTCTCGAATTTGCCACATTCAGGAGAAAAATACTTGGGAAATTACCTATAGAATGACATGTGACACGTAGATGAATCTCCATTAAACTCCGATTGAAACTCTGTGTGCAAGTCGTTCCGACTTGAATTTTGGGGTATCCGGATTTTGATTCGTGTCTCAAGTCACGATATGGAGTGTTTGCACCAACATTGGCGCTGACAAGTATTCATCAGCATCGAAGCATCAAGGAATTCTGAGATGAGCAATCAAGGTACTAATGAAGCAATTGCCGACCTGAATAGGCGCTTTGTAGATCTGTGCATTCGCGCAACGAATGTTGAATTGCCCGAGCTATCCGTAAAGCTTAACTGCAGCATGCCTTTTTTGCGGGAGTTACGTGAGATGTCATTCGATGCGCGCGAGTCGGTTGTGAATAGTGGGCGGTTCTTATTGCAGCCAGCGACCACTGAAGTCTCATTGCGAATGGCCCCGAATTTGAAGAACGCACCAATGATCAGTCTATTTTTGGGGGCCTCTACTAAAAACATGCCAACGAGCCATTAACGCAGGGGCATAAGTTGAGGTAATTCATCATGCAAACTCTAAGCGCAGCAGAAATTAGTGAAGTACAAGAGCTAGTGAAGTGGGGCGCGAAAGTTACGCAAGTCGCCGGTTTTTTCCCTGCCTCAGCGATAGAAGCCGTTAAGTATGCGCAGAAATGCTACAAACAGTTAAAGGTGAGACCCCCAAGTGGTGTTCCAGGTGGGGCTACCTCAGAGGTTTTAAAGACGATTGTGAAGATGCAATATGCAGCGCTTGCAAATCAGTTTTTGATGTTTATGGACCGAGGGATGTCATCGCGAGATGCACAAATTCACGTATTGCGTGCGCACTACCAAGATGAACACATTAGAACTCTAGAGCCGATACGAACTGCAGTTTGGTTTGATGTGGCGAAATCATTGCTTAGTGGAGCCTGTGTTGTTACGGAGTGTCAGTCATGTGGCGGACACAACATCCAGAACCTAGTAAAGGTTAAGAAATCAGAGCCTGTATGCCTGTGGTGTGGTCATAGTCACGAACATCAACAAAGCACTTCTTATCTGGGCAAAAACATGACTTGCCAGAAGGTAGGTGAATCAATCCCGCAAATGCTTACTGGCAGCGAGATTAATCAAATCCAGGAAATGGTTTTGTGGGGTTTGCGAATCAAGCAAATAACAAAATTTTTCATTCATGCGCCAGTTGAAGCAGAAAAGCGCGCGAAGCATTGTTACAAAATTTTGGGCATTAGCCCACCCCGTGGACAACTCGGAATTGTTCACTCAACGAAGTTGAAATTAACAGTTCGCATGCAATACGCAGCTATGTCGAACCAGTACAAGATTTGCGTAGAACGGGGCATGGATACCTTGCAGGCGCAGTTGCTTGTATTCCGTTTGCACTGGAATGAATTTAGAGCCCTGCCACTCGAATCGAGAGTGAAGGGTTCTGTCTGGATAGACACGGTTAATCACTCTCTTATGGTCGATTACGCAAGGTACAGGCCATGCGGTTCTTGCGGTGGAATGCATATCCGAGTTAAGGATGAGCCAATAAATTTATCGGCAAAGTGTATGTGGTGCAGCGCATCATTGCCGATTGGCAATTTCAATGATATACCCAAGTTCGTAGCACCTAAACCCAGAGAGTTAAAAAACGCATAAATCGCTGTTTTTGAGCGCCCTAATTTAGTAGCCAAAGACACAGAATTGATGCAAATAAAAGCATCAATATGAGTCTATTAAATCGTCTGGCTTCAGTAATCGGTCTGAGTGATTCGCAAGCATTTGCGGAAGTTACTGCGCCTAGTGGTGTAAAAACTCAGTCCGAAATTTTGATGAAGGACGTTCCAGCAGAGGCGTTCTATCCGCCGCAAGACGCAGGCTTACCAGTAGTCCTACCAGCCACTTTAGTGGCGGCAAACAATCATTTAGTACAACGTCTTAAGGAACTCACTGTCTCCGACAGACTGAATTTTGAGTCTGCATACTTGGAACCGATCCATAAACTTGCAGAACTCATCCAGCTTTTACCTGCCTCATCACACGAGCATTATTCTGCACCAGCTGGCTTGTTCAAGATGTGTTTGGACTTGGCGTTTTTCTCGCTGCAAAGTGCAGATGGAAAAATCTTTACTCCAAATGAAACTATCGAAATGCGCCATCGCAATGAACCGCGCTGGCGCTATGCCACGTTCATGGCAGCTATGACGTCTCAAATATATCGATCACTGACGTTGATGTCCGTGGTAAATGATCGTGGCGAGGAGTGGTCGAGATTCAGTAAGTCATTAACCGAGTGGCTTCAAAACACCAATACGAGCCGCTACTACATCAAGTGGCATTCGGCTTCAAATGTGACGGGAGCCGAAGGAGCGGCAGTACTGGCAAAAATAATTCCAACAGCGCGGTACGACTGGCTGGCGCAAGGCGATGTCCAAATAGTTCGAGACATGAATCAGGTGGCTATGGGGGCATCGCATCAAAGCGACTCCATCATGGCGAGTGTTATCGGGGCAATCAATCGCCGAGTGATGGAGGTTGATGAGGCGGTGCGCAGAGATCGTTATGGCACTTTGACGATTGGGGTGCATTTAGAACCCTACATTCTGGATGCAATGCGTTACCAGATAGAGTCAGGCGGTTGGAAAGTCAATCAAGTGGGCTCGCCAGTTTGGTATGGAAGCGATGGACTTTTTATTGAATGGCCAAAGGCTCATGAGGATCTCCAAACTTTCTTTCGCAAAAGAGAGCTCACTGGAGTGCCAGCATCATCCATTACTCTTGCAGAGGTTTTGGGTAAGGCGGGTGTCGTAATCCAAAACGAAAACGGTTTGTGGGTCCGCGACATGCTGGTTCCCAATGAAAACGGCGGCGCACGTACTCGCAAAACGACTGGTCTCAGATTTGTCGATGCAATGGTTATTTTTGGTTTTCTAGAAATCAAAAATGAACCGTGGCCGTTTGGTGCTGAACTGGTGCAAGCGGAAGAATTGGCTGGCGCTAACCTAATTACTGCCGCGCCGAAAGCCTCAATCACGTTGCAGCCTGAAAAGAAGCATAAAGACGATGAATTCGTTTGTGTAGAGCCGTTAGTGCAAAGTGAAAAAAGCTCTAAGAAATCAGAATCAAAGCAGGAACAAGATTTACCTGTCGCAACTTCTACTATTCAGGATGCGCCCACCACATCAAATCCAGTCGCAGATGTTGACACCGGCGAAGTGAGTTATGCAAGCTTGATAAATCCTGAGGCAAAACGTTGGATCAAATCGGCAGATATTGCAGAGACTCTCGGACATTTGATCCATTTGCACTCACTCCATCATGGTGAGACCGTTAAACAATTTAACTATGGTGTGGCCCTCTCTGTGGATTGGATTGTTAACGCTATGCCTACTGAAATCACTCAGTTCATAAAAATATTTGAAACAAACAGATGGCTAGGAAAGCCCTCTGGCGTTAAGAACGATGCTTTGAAACTGCACGAGATTCAGTTCGATGACAGCGTGAAAAGCGCGATTGTTTTGAGTCTTCAAGGCGCAAAGACGATTGGATTTAATGTGGGAGCACGTAATTGAAATCGATGCATCTTGACACACTATTTCGTCCAGCTTTTGAAGCAAGAGCAGCGGTGACATGGCTAATCGCCCTGTTTTGGGTCGGAGCATTGGCTTTGATCACAAAGATGGGTTGGCCTGCCTATGTATCAATGATTGGATTAACCGCAGGGATGGCTAGCTTTCGAATTGTGCAAACCTTGCGCGTTTGGCGGTTCAAGTTACAGCTTGCAGGAGCAAATATCGCTTTTGTCAGCACAACGCAAATTCGTGAAGCTCAACCCAAGCTCAAGGATAAATTGTGGTTGGGATGGGGTTGGGAATGGCAACCTAGCCACACTCAGCTGGCGTATGAAATCTCGAAAAAAGACAAGAAGGAAATTTACCCACCTGAATGGTGGCTGAAGCAACAAGGTAGTGATTTAGACCCGCGAAATACCAAGGGTAAAGCCTGGATTCATGGAATGGAAGAAGAGCAAAACATTGCGATTCCTAAAGACTCTTTTGTAGGACATACCGGCATTCTTGCAACGACAGGTGCGATCAAAACATCGCTCTACAAACTGATGGTTTATCAATTTGCCCTGCAAGGCGATTGTGTAATCATCATTGATCCAAAGGGTGATAAAGATTTGTATGCGGCAGGTCGTGATGCGGCAATTGCGATTGGTGACCCCGATCGATTCATCTCATTTCGTCCAGCGTTTCCGACGTCTTCCGTGCGTCTAGATGGTTTGAAAAATTGGGACCGAGAAACACAAGTGGCATCACGTGTGAAACAGATTATTTCGGCATCCGATGATGACAACTTCATCAATTTTTGTTGGACTGTAACTACGAATTTGGTGGGTTGTATGAAATTAGTAGGGCGACGACCAACAATCGTTTCTTTGCTTGATCATGTGCAATCACTTGAAAATCCAGAGGCGCTGTGCGAAGAAGTGCTGATTAGCTTTTTACCAAAGCATGTGAACAATTTCAGCGATACCTTGGCTGATCGCATGCGAACAATAGAGCCCGTCAAACCTGGTAAAGGCAAGGGAGGGCTGGCCGATCGGGCGTCGCCTCGCCTTATGGTTTTAATCCAGTTGTTTCGTGAGTTGCCTGTCGAAGATCGCCTTCGTCCGATTTCGGGGCTGATTGCCATGCTGGATTCAAACCGCGAGTGGTTCTCTAAGATGATTGTGGCCATGGTGCCTACGCTAACCAAGATTGCAAGCTTGGGGCCGCTCATGTCGCCAGACTATGACGATGTATCTGATACGCGTCCTATCTACGATATGAAGAAGATTGTTGATGGTAAAAAAATCTTCTATGTGGGTATTGATGCATTATCTGATCCATCAGTTGCATCGGCTATTGCTGCATTGCTAATTGCAGATGCGGCTGGTTACGCTGGTGAAACATACAACTACGGCGAGGGGAAACCACCTGTTGTTCATTTGCTAATGGATGAAGCTGGGGATGGTCTGTGTGAGCCAATGGTTCAGAACTTGAACAAAGGTCGAGGTGCTGGACTTCGTATCTATTTGGCAATGCAGGCTATCGCTGACATCATCACTTCACTCGGCAATAACCAAGCATTAGCCGAGAGGATTCTTGGCAACATCAACAATTTCATTATTGGAGCAACTCAAGATGAAAGAACATTGGATTTCATCGAGCAGCGTCTTGGTGAAGTCCCCATATTGATTCGCTCGCAATCGCAAAGCAGTGGTCAAAAGACGGAGGACATAGGGCTGGAATATTCGGCTAACAGGGGGGTATCTGTTTCCGAAAAAATGCAGTCTCTTGTACCTAGAAATTTATTAATGGCAATGCCAGACTTGCAATACATAGCGATCGTGAATCGCTCACAAGTCTGGAAAGGTCGAATCCCCGTTTTGAAATTCACATGAAAAATAACGTAATCCCATTTGGTGCAAATGCCATGCCTGTTCCACCAACGAGCAGATCTGGTGGATCAATTCATGAAAACTGGCGCCGTAACCAAGTGCGTAAGCAGTTAATGAAAGCGATAAAGGATGAAGGTTTGTTAGTGAAAGCTGAAATTGCTTTTGAATGGTGGCCGTCGCTAATGCCGTGTGCAGTAGATTTGTGTCAACACATCGGAACTCAGCTGTGTATAGAGGGCGGTAAACCGGTTGCCTACGCCACCATTTTCAGAGCGATTCGTGAGTTTCACAGATATCTTTCTGAATCGCGTAACGTAGAAAAAGCAGCTACACAGTTTTTGCATGAAGTTTTGAACCTAGCTAATGAGCTGAGTAAGTACGTGATTTTTGTTGAACACAAAGATGGCCGTAGAAGCTCTTGGTACCCGTTCAAGCAACCGTATGCTGAATGGCTACGTGAGAACGAAGACGCACAAAATGTGCAAATTAGTCTTTCTAGCTTTATCTTCGATGATGAGTACAGCGTAGCTAGGCGTCGATTAGCAACACTCACTATGACTGATGCTGACTATGGATTGGTATTTGCACTGAGGGGTGTGAAGTGAATAACAAATCGCACGTGGGATTCTGGGTCATTGTGTTTGCCGTGAGCTTCTTCGTGACGCCGTACTTCTTCGGAGAAGACGCAATGCGCGCAAGATTGGCTGAGGACATTACAGAAACCCAAAATGTTTTTGGACCCGTTCTAGGTCCAGCAGTTATTTCGGTATCCACATCGGTTTATCGAATGACAGTAGGGAATACAGGAGTAAACGAAGCTATACAGCAGTTGCAACACAGCAAGAAGGATATGGAGCTTGCTCGATTTGTTGGTAGCACGATCATGGAAAGTGCCGCTGTTCAGGTTGATAGCTACATGGCGGCACTTGGTATGGAGTTCTATCTAGTCGTATTCAGAATGGCGATTGTTGGTATGTGGCTTTTATTGTTGCTGCCGCTTGCGATCGCTGTAATTGTTGACGGGCTCTCTGCTCGGTCAAAAAAATTCGAGACCCTTGGATTTCAAAATCCTACGGCCTTCTCAATGAGCTTCCACATCGCCGTTTTGATGACAGTAGTACCGGGTTGGTATATCTTCCATCCATTCCCAATTAGTCCAGTTTTTATGCCTTATTGGGCGTGTTTAGCGGTCTTGCCATTCAGTTTTGCGCTTACTCACACGCAACCCATCTTGACACGTTAAATTGCAAAGTGAAAAAGATCGTTTTTTTATGTTTTTGAGGGGGTTGTATTTCATTTGCTGCAATTAAATTTGCAGTATGAATTCCAAAGTCCAAACAGCGCTAACCTTTTTGGCCCCCATAAGGCACCTTATGGAGAATGATTCGGTGACGGAAATCATGGTCAACGGACCCAATGACGTTTTTGTCAAGCGCTATGGAAGTCGTCCAACAAAAGAGAGTATTCAGTTTGACGAGACGCAAATCAGAGGGGCCATAACGCTGCTGGCTAGCGTTTCCAATCGTCAAGTGGGTGATGCGTCAGAGGATTCAAAGAAGCAGAACATCATTTCGGCAGGAATACCTGGGTATCGATTTGAAGCGTGGAACACGCCAGTAGCAGTGAAGGGCCCTGCTTTCACTGTGCGTAAGCTTGCATCACGCGTAATTCCACTTGATCAATACGTCACAAGTGGCGCCATTTCGCAAGAGGTCGCTATTCTGTTGAGGGGGCTGGTCAGTGGCCATAAATCCATCTTTGTTGCCGGTGCAACAGGCTCTGGAAAGACAACCCTAACCAATGCGTTGCTTCAATGCATACCAGGGCATGAGCGATTGTTGGTGATTGAAACCATCCATGAACTTCAAGTGTCAGCCCCTAATGTTGTTTTTTTAGAAGCAGACGAAGAGCAGGGGTACAGCATAAACAGACTTCTTCTGACGGCACTACGTGGATTGCCTGACCGAATCATTATTGGTGAGGTTCGTGGGCCCGAGGCTTATGGTCTTTTAAAAGCAGCCAATACGGGTCACCCAGGCGCAATCGCAACGCTACATGCCAACTCTTCTTTTGATTCGCTCGAACGTCTCGAAGACATGGTTCTCGAAGGTCGTCCCGAGATGCCTATCGAAGCAATCCGTCGTCGGATTGCAAACACTCGTCCGTTTTTGATTTTCTTAGATCAAGTTGAGCGCGATGGAAGGTTTGTTCCAACGCTTACAGAGTTGCGTGAAGTAACGGGCTATTCATCTTCGGGTAGCTACGAAACAAAACTTCATTACGTACACCCAAGTAAGCAAGACAGTCTCAATCATTCCACCAATTAACAGCACCAAGGAGCTAGCCGTGAAATTTTATACAGAACTCAAATCAGCACTGCAATTGAAGAAAAAAACCATCGGATTAATTGCGGCGCTTGTCGCATTGATTGTCATCCCTGAGTTCGCTTGGGCGCAGTATTCAACCATGTCGTTCCCAATCATCGACCAGTTGATGTGTGGCTTCATTTCATATTCAAAAACCAAGTTGGCTCCATACGTCGCATGTTTGTGCGTAATCATTGGTGTTGTTGGCCATTGGCTTGGCGCCGCAAAGGTGTGGGGCACGATGCTTTACATCGCAATGGGCCTCGGCATCATTATGGGCATCGGCCTTGTAATTGCGTCGGCAACAGGTGCAGGTGCATCCTGCTTGATGTATTGATAGCAACCCATGCGCTTTTCAATCGTTCATTTAAGTCTTAATAGAAAAAAATCAACCATGGGTGTTGATTCAAAAATATTTGGACTTGAGGCTGGCCTATTCGGAATTTTCATTTCACTTCAAATGTGGATTTTCATGCTCTCACTCCCGCCTATTCATTATTTGGCAAAGTGGGTCCATGAGCGTGATGACCGAATGATTGATGCCGTACGCAAATATTCGCTCGAATCAGACGCTTGGGACCCTTGGCATCATCCAGAACTTGTAAACAAAAGACCAGCGGGCTTTGGTAAAGGTCTTCCCTTATGAATATCAAAGACATCTTTACTTGGTACAACGACACGGCGACGCCCATTGGTAAGCTGTTGCCGTGGTTTGAACAGATCACTCCAAGTCTAATTCTTAATCATGATGGCTCGTTGCTTGCAGCTTTCGAGTATGAGGGAATCGATTACGACTCGACCAACTCTGATGATCACGATGTCGCCACTCAAAGTCTAGAGATAGCGTTTCGTGCGTTCGATGACCGAAACGTGATGTGGAGTTATCTTGACAAGCGAACTCAAATTTTCGTTGAGAAAAGCAGCATTACTCAACCAGTCGCAAAATTTGTTGAACAAGAGTGGATTGACTATGTTGACGATGGTAATTTAGCGACATTTCGGCATGTGATGTGCATTGGATTTCATCCATTCAAAGGATCAGGCAGTTTCTTTGACGAAGTTGGTGCAATCATGTCGGATAAGAGTGTTGGCTTATTTGAGGCTATTGCTCAAGTGTTAAAAGGCTCCTTGATGTTGAAGTCAGGCATAGAACGTCTTGAGGGAAAAATCAATAGCAACATCAACCAATTCGAGAACCAGCTGGACTCTTTTACGCAGGTTCTACCTAGACTTAATTTCAAACGCTTAAGTGGCGATGCTTTGCTTAGCGAGCTATCGAATCGTATAAATCTGGCTACGCCCCGTACGAAGGTATCAACCCCAAAGATCGGCCCCGTGTATCTGAATACGTTGCTACCTTCAGATCCAATGATGCGCGTTGATGGTGGCACTCTTAAATTCGTTGGCGCTCAGAAAGACAAATACGTCAGTATGCTGTCCATTAAGGGCTATCCAGGCATCATACAAAACGAATTTGCAGAGCAGATGCTGATGGTGAGAGGGGACTTTTCTGTTGTTCAGATGTTTCGTTTTCTTAATCGCGAAGATGCAAAGGCATTGGTGATGGATGCAGAGCAGCATTACCGCTCACAAGTGAAGAGTCCTTTGGTACAGATGGTAGAAAAGGCAACTGGCAATGAATCAGATCGAATCGATACAGGTCAATTGGTCCTTGCCGAGGACGCACAATCTGCTCTTGTAGAGATTACGGCCGAAGGTGTTAACTTTGGCTATCACACCATGGCTGTTCAAGTGCTTGGTGATACAGAGAAAGAGTTGGAAAGCACACGGAAAGTTATCGGCGGCGTTTTAAGCAATGCAGGATACGGAGTTGTGAAAGAGGTTGTGCATCAGGTGGGCGCGTTCATGGCCACAATTCCAGGTGCAACTGATGCCAGCGTGCGATCCACCTTAGTAAGTACGAAAAATCTGGCGGATATGGCGGTGGTTCGATCAATTCAGCCGGGCGAGCAAACGAATAAATATTTAACAGAACATAGACAAACGCACTCACCATTTTTGTGTCTATTTCCTACTCCATCAGGAGTCCCTGAATTATTTAACCTCCATGTGGGTGATGTTGGTCACTTTATGGTTGTTGGGCCAAACGGGGCAGGCAAAACATCACTGATTAATTTGTTGATCATGTGTTGGCAACGTTACCTTCCATGTCGCGTCATTGTTCTCGACAAGGATAAAAGTTGCTATCTGACCATTAAGGCGCTTGGCGGAACCTATCTCACCTTGGAAAACAAGGACGAAGGAACTAGCCACATGAATCCTCTTAAATATCTTGGAACGCCAAGTCGTTGGGCGGACATCACAAGATGGATTCTTGGAGCAATGGACGCATTTGGCGGTTCTGAAATTACCGCTACACAAGCGCAAACAATCAACAGCGCAATTTCAATGATGGCATCGAACTTTAAGGGCGAAGCAACTTTGTCCCAATTGAAATCGATGCTTGATGGACTTGACAAAGACTTAGCCTCAAGACTAGCGCCATGGGCTAGAGCTTCACATGGAATTTCAGCCAATTACGGACATCTGTTTGACAATTCAGAAGATGGTTTTGGCGAGCAAATGAACAAAGGTTCAGGAGTTATTGGAGTCGACCTAGGCGGGCTTCTGCGTGACGAACGTCTTGCCCCATCGGTGCTTGAATATTTGTTCATGTCTATCGATGATTTGGTGGATGGAAAGACGCCTACCCTGATCTATCTAGAAGAGGCTTGGTACTTGTTGGGGAATCCACGTTTTCGATCTGGCTTTGAGGACTGGATAAAAACAATGAGAAAAAGAATGGGTGTAGTTGGTCTAAGCACTCAATCAGTTGAAGATATTCGTCGCTCTGGAATCAGTTCCACATTAAACGACAACATCAAAACTCGTTTCTATTTACCGAACTCGCAAGCGTTTGCATCGAGGGATGTCTATACAGAAATGCTTGGTTTAACAGAAGATCATGTACAGCTGATTCGTGAACTTACCCCGAAGAGGCACTACATGGCTTGGCAGGATGGGCGCACGCGCATTTTGGATGGGCATTTGAATCCAAGCGTTTTAGCTCTTACAAGGTCGGACCGACTTGCGCGAGACACATTTGATAAATGGCAAACAAGTGGTGTTCCAAACTATCTCGAACAGTATGTAAAGGAAATTACAAATGCGTAAGAACTTTTTGCTCTTTTCATTTTTTGCATTTGTAACATCTGCTTATGCACAGTGGATGGTTTTCGATCCATCAAACTTCGCTCGAAATACAGTCACTGCAATACAGGCTGTGCAGACTACTTCAACATTGATTAATCAATATCAAACACAGCTAAATCAATATCAGAACCAGATAATGCAGCTGAAAAATATTGATCCTGCAGCAGCATCAGCAATGTTGGCGAAAAATAGTATCGAGCAACAAAATGCTAGAAATGCCTCTGTCAGTATGAGTAATTTGTATGGTTCCCTCGGATCTGTGCAAAGTTCCTTCACCAATAGGCTGGACACGGCTAAAGCCATGGGTATGACTTGGGAGCAATACACAAACTTTGAGCAGTCAAGAATTAAACGTAATCAAGATGGTGCTGCTGCTAGGGCACAAGAAGACATTCGAATGCTTGATCGGGTTGAGCGCGACTATCAGTTTGCACAGGAATCAGAGGCAAAGATTCCAGCAACTGCTGGTACTCATGAGGCAATGCAACTGATGAACGTTCAAATGAATCGAGTGATCACTCAGAATGCCGACTTGATCAAAGCATTGAACAGCTCAACGAATGGAAGCGCATCAGCAAATGCACAGTCTGATAAAGCCATTGCAGAGCAAATGGATTTAGAAAAACGTAAACGTAATGTCCGCGTCAATACAGATCGTTTCAATGGTGAACGAGACTTGGCAAACCAATTGGGTAACGGTTACTTCGCTAAGTAAGGCAACTATATGCTTAAAGGTACGAACGCAGTTGTCGTAGGTTTGATCATTGCCATGATGGTGTTAATTGGAGCTTTTACTTCAACACCAACGCACGCACAGGTCTGTATGGACCCATTAGGCAATCCGGCTGAATGCACGCCAGAAGTGGACGCAAGTTACAACACTAAAGGGCTTGCTCAACGTGCAGCGGATCAGCTAAAAACAATGATCAATACGGTTGAATCACAAATCGACAGCATTAGGACAAAAAGCCCATTTCTAGCACTGGGCAAAAAAATTATTGGTGTACTCGGAATGCTTGTGATTACATGGGCGGTCATCAAAGGATGGATCACAAAGCCCGGTGTCACGCAGATCGTTGCTGATTTAGTATTTCCATTCATCATCATGGGATTAGCAATTGCATCACTCGATAGCAATTTAGGTCAACTTGTTGCAGATTCGGTTAGCAGCATATCTACAGCAATGACATCAGCCGGCGGCTCCAGAGGAACTTCATCACAAATCTTTGCTGAAAACATGATCAAGTCGATGGCTGTGATCTGGGACGCACCAAATGAAGGGGCAATACTCACTCTCGGCGTAGGGGTTATCATGGCCGGACTACTAAAGCTTGTAGCCATATTCTTTATTGCTGCGGCAACAGCTGCAGGCGTTGCTATCTTATTGATGGCTAAGTTTCAAATAGCACTTGCCATTGCTTTAGGGCCTGTGATGATTCCATGGGCAATTTGGAAACCTACGGAATTTATTTTTTCTGGGTGGCTAACCTTCCTGCTTAAAGGAGGGTTTATGTCCATAGCGGTCTATACGATCGAATCAACTCTTAGGGCTACAAGCGTAGGAATGGCTAATCTTGCGGCATCAGTAGCGCCTGGCGTTGATTCTGCGATGACATACGGTGTGATAGCTTTAATGTCGATGCTATTCGCTTTGCTCATGTCTAAGGCATCAGACATTGGTGCAGGACTAATTAGCGGTGGTGCTAGTGGTTTTTCTGGTTTTCATGCTGTGACGCATGGCGGCGCTGCTGCTGCTTCGCGTGGATTGGGGGCAACTACGACTGGCGCACTGACCGGAGGAGCAAGTCTTGCGGCCGCAAAAGCTATGGGAGCAATGGTGGCTGGTAGGAAAGATGGGGATCTGAGTGGATTACACAAAGCAATGCGGCCAAAAGATGGTGCATCGCGCATTGCTTATGAAATGGGGCGCAAGGCGTAATTCATATGACAAATAGCTGCATCAAACCGCTATTACACGCATACTTAAATGCGAAAGATGCGCGCACTAGTGAAGAGTACGACGAGTCTATTTCTGACCTCAGAAAAATCGGTAAGCAATCAATAAAAGCAGCAATACTGTCGGAACTAATAAGAATTCACATTGAAAGGCCAGTGATCATTCCGCTAACGCTGGTTGCTTACTTGAGCTCTTTAATTTTGTTCATAAAGCGGTAGAACTCTTCAAGAGTTATTTGAAATTTACGAAAGTCGGTGTAGATTGAAAGCATAAGTTAATGTTCTTCAAGCGAGGCACCTTATGGGCGTTTTAGTTATTCTTTTCGTTGCTTTTGTCTTTGGTATTGCGCTATCAGCTTCAGGTCATTCTGCGGGCAATGATCTTCTGCGAATGGCCTCCATTTTTGGTTTATGGATACTAATACTTGGATCAATTGGTGCATGCTTCGGCGCAGGTCGTAGATGGCTTTTATCTCCATCGGAAGTATCTACAGAGATTGTTTCAAAAGAACAAAGTCGTCAAAGCCGCACCTTCATTGAAGACAATCCAAAATTTCTCAGCTATGCAGCAGTGGTCGCTATCGTTGGATGTGGCATGTCGTGCTATAGAACAATTGCTGAATTTGGTGCATTTAACCTTGTTCTCATTTGCACCATCACAGCTTTGATATTTTTTCTGAAAGTCTTGATTTCCCCGACGAAGAGAATTCAATGGTTTGCCGCGTTGATTGTTGCGCTGCTAGCGACAGTGCTTGTTTTTAAGAATGGTTTTTCACTCGGTCAAATTGGATTGCCTATTGCAGTTGGGACATCATTTGTTGCTGTCAGTCTGTTAGAGCCAAAGCGTGAAAAAACAAAAGTCGAAGTTACCATTCAGTCGCCAATGACAACCGAACAAATTGCTGCAGCCATCAAGGGCCCAGGCTTTGATGCGGTTGCTGGCATGAGCGAACTCAAGAGTAAGCTCATATCGTCTGCATCTGAAGCTGTGCGAGTTGGTACAAAACAAATTAGGAATGGCGTGCTTCTTTACGGAGAGCCTGGTAATGGAAAAACATATATTGTTGAAGCATTAGCAGAGCAAATGGGCTTGCCACTGGTAACGATGACCTATGGCGATGTCGGCTCAATGTGGGTTGGCGAAACGACAGAGAACGTGCTGGCTAAAGTCAATGTGGCCAAACGCAGTGCCCCGTGCATTCTGTTTATTGATGAGGCGGATAGCCTGTTGTCTGCACGTGGCGGTTCGACATCATCAAAGTCATCCATTACGGGTGATCAAGATCGCACGGTGAACACACTTCTCACCGAAATTGTCAACCTGCGTGGCTCGGGCGTTGTGGTGGTGGCCGCAACCAACTACCTTGACAAATTAGATGCGGCTGCCATTCGTGAAGGTCGCTTTGACTTCAAGATCGAAATCACGCCACCAGACCTGCCGGCACGAATCGCCCTCCTGCAAACAGGCGTTCAACGCTACGCAAACGAAATCCATATTGATGACACGGCAATCATTTCAGCAGCCACACGGTGGAATGGATTCAGTGCGAAGAGAATTCTTGGAGTAGCTGAACAAATTCCAAGCTATGCGGCGCGTACTGGCAAGTCAATATTAAATTTTGATGATTTGAAGGCAGTGCTTCGTGAAGTTCAGGGCATTAAGGCTGCTCCACCAGAGGGCACCAAGACTTTGGATGAGCTGGTACTGCCTGAGGATCAACGACAAACTTTGCTGGCCTTGGCTAAGCGATTAGAGAAATCATTTGAAATTGAACAGGCTGGCGGGTCACTTCCTTCTGGGTTGCTTTTTTCGGGCCCTCCAGGGACGGGTAAAACAGAGACTGCGCGTGCGTTGGCAAAAAGCTCAGGTTGGGCATTCCTTAGTACGAGTGGTACCGACCTCATTATCGAGCCATCAAAAATGGACAAGATGTGGAAAGACGCAATGAATGCACGTCCTGCGATTATCTTCGTCGATGAGGTTGATGACTTACTGATGAACCGTGAGTGTTCTCAACATCGTCTAATCACTAACAAGTTCCTAACTGTTGTGGATGGTCCAACTGGCAAAGTTCCCGATGTGTTGTGGATAGCTGCAACCAATTACCCTGAACGTTTAGATAAAGCCGCCCTGCGGGGCGGGCGATTTACTGAGAAGGTTGAATTTGCAGCCCCTGAAGAATCGGCGCTCGCCAATTGGATTGAAAAGTGGCTGCGTACTAAGGGCTGGACTTCGAGTGTTTCTGCAAAAAATATTGCAAAGATTCTTGATGGGCAATCTGTCGCCAATGTCACAGCCATCCTGCAGCAATCAATCAATGCTGCGCTGACTAAATCATTGGATATGTCGGTTCGTTCTATAAGTGTCAACGACTTTGACTGCGGCGTTAAAGCTGTACTTGGCGAAAGTGCTTGAGAAACAATCTTGTAGTTTTTAAAAAGTGAAAAACGGGCAAAAAGCCATTTTTCGAGGAGAAACATGCACTCATTTTTGAAAAAAAATGAGTGCATGTTAAATAGAGATAAACCCACTAAAACCCATACCTCACTCAGCGAGCTTGGCAACATGCCCGCCTCGATGAATGAGGGCGAACAGCGGGTTCTAAGCCAGCTTATTGCGACCGCGCAAGTTTCAACTGGACGTTGGTTTCTTGTTGCGTGTTTAGAAGCAATTGCAATTGTCGTGCTCGGCTTTGCATTGAACAGTTATTTTCCTCTGGTCCGACCTCTTCCATATATGGTTAAGGTGGATGACGTATCAGGTCAAGTGCTTGCTAAACCTGTAGCGGCTGCAGATTTTAAGGTTGAGCCTCGATTTGTCGCTGCAGAGGCAAATATGTTTGTGCGTGGATTGATGACCATCGATCCATACACGACAAGATCAGAGTTGAGCAAGGTCTCATCGCGTGTTGCATCTAAGGCATCTGCTGAGCTCAAAGAGTATCTGAACACTGAACGTCCTTTCGAACGATTGGCCAAGACGCCAGGCCTCATTCGAACAACACAAATTAGTAGTGTCGATGCATCTCAGAAGGGCATCGTATTTGTCTTTGCTCAAACCAGTGAGCGAATTTCTAGTGGTGAGCCCATTGTTACTAAATGGCGTTTCACGATTCATTACGCGATCGAACCAGCGATGGACGAAAAGACCTTGCTTGAAAACCCACTTGGATTTGTCGTCACTCATTTCGAAAAAGTTCAGGATAGCCTTCGATGATTAGAAAATTTCTACAAATACTTGCGCTGTGCAGTTTGACGTGCATCGCCTTGGCGCAGCAAAACGCAACGCCAGTAAATGGCGATACGCGTTTGGTGACGTTTGAGTTTGACGAGGACCAAACGTACTTGATCTTGACAAGGCCAAAATCAGTCACTCACATTCAACTGAGGCCAGAAGAACGAGTGATGAGCTTGTTTTCTGGTGACTCTGCTGGATTTACGATTGAATCAAGTGCCAACCGTAATCATGTGGTTATTCGTCCAAAGTACGAGGGTTTAACTGCAAGTCTGACATTGATTACAACAGAGCGCGTATATCCGATCATGTTGAGGTCTACTGCGCAAGAAGGTGGAAAGTGGTATCAGCGTGTAACTTGGAATTTCCAAAACATGATTTTGGAAGATCGCGGCGATTCAGTCATGGGCAAGTCATTGGGCGTGAAGGAGCCGCAGAATGACGCTGAAGCGAGTCAAAGCGTTGTTGCATTGGAAAAAATTGCCACCGACTATCAAATAGAAGGTGAAGCAGAGTTCAAACCAGTGAATGTTTTTGACGATGGCGTGAGAACGTTTATTCGTTTCCCAGAAGGACTTCAGAATCTGCCAGCTGTATTTGGCGTGTATGGCGGTGAAGCTAAGTTAGTTAATTTCAACGTGGATAAAAAGTACGTCGTCATTCAGGGGGTGCAACCTGAACTATTGCTCAAGATGGGCAAGACAACGGTGAAGGTCCGCAAAATTGTTAAGCGCGGTTTCTGGGGGTAATAAGGTGGCAGACGATAACCTTATCAAACCCGAAGTGGCCAAGCCAAAAGGCATACCTCCTAAAAAACTGTTGGTATCTGTATTTGGATTGCTGTCGCTTACTGCAATTGTTTTTTCTTTGTTTAGCAACAACAAGGAAGAATCATCAACGGCTGATGGTGTCGCACAAGAGGCCGCATCAAAACTGACGGATCAAGATCGTCAAACAATAGGTACTGGATCAGTTGCAGTAAAAGAAGCAGCTGATGCAAGCGGAGTGCCTGCTGAATTCAGGATTAGTACTAATAGCGCCGTCTCAACAGCGCCTACAAATGCGTCTGGAACTACGCAGAGTGGTGTGCCAAATCCATATGGCGCAAACACAGCATCTACGACAGGTTTTCCTCAAAATAACTCAGTTTATGGAAACAACCAATCCCCACAAAACAGCTCACAGCGTCATGCCGGTCAACAAAACACGGGAGACGTTGATCGCGCTGTAGAGACTCTAAATTCAAAGCTGAAAGTTTTTGATTTCGATGATTCATTGATAGCAGCTCAGACTAAGAAATCTGCAGGAGTTAACGCACAGTTGAATGAGATTGATCGCGAGCTTGAAAGTATACGAAAAGGCGGTGGAGCTGCTCAAGCAAAAAATCAAACTGATGCAATGTTTGCTTCAATGGTGGGTGGCACTCCTGCCTCTAACAACGATTCGGCTAGAGCTAACGACAGCAAATTCGTGAAAGAGTTTGCGGCTGAAACGGAAGTGAAAAAGGGATTGCGTTCATCAAGAATGGAGTCACCCTATACCGTAATGGAAGGGTCTGTGATTCCAGCGATAACTCTGCGTGAAATTAACACCGATTTACCTGGTGTAGTAACGGCACAGGTGACTACCGATGTGTATGACTCATTGACCTCGCGCTATCCGCTGATTTGCAAAGGTTCTAAATTTGTGGGTCGCTACAACAACGATGTACAAGTTGGCCAGTCGAGGCTTCAATTTGCGTTCACTCGATTAATTTTGACGGATGGCCAATCTTTTGCACTTACGGGTTTCGATGGTAGTGATATGGCCGGTAGTGCTGGTGTCGAGGGTGACGTTAACAACCACTTTTTGAAAATATATGGGACGTCATTAGCAATTGGGGTGCTAGCCGATCAGGTGACAAAGACATCTGCCGTCCCTCAAGGAACCTACGCGCAACCTAGCGCCACTGGTCAGATCATGGTCGAAACAACAAAAAATATTTTGAATCGAAATAGGAATATTTCGCCAACGATCACCTACGAACGTGGGGCATTGATAAATGTAGAAGTTAAACGAGACATGGTGTTTCAAAACCAAGCACAAAGATCATGCAAATAAAAGCAACCCAAACATTTACTGCAACGCTTCTGATTGCGTTGGCATCTAACGTTCTGTCCTTTGGCATCCCATCAAGCGGGAATGGTCAATACAACTTTGACTATGCTGTTTTCGGTGAAGGAAAGAGTCGTCCGGTACAGGTGTTTGATGATGGCGTGAATACCTATCTGCAATATAAGGTTGGTTCAGATATTCCAGCGTTGATGAGTGCCAATGGTGATCGGAAATTCAACTATGAACTTGATGGCCCATATGCAGTAATTAAAGGGACACCACGTGATCTCATCGCACAGTTTGGTGTATCCAAAACACGCATTGTGCATTCTTCTTTAACTTCGAACGCGGCGCAATATTCGAAGACAGGTCAGTTTGCGCCTATCAAATCAACTGAATCGAGGATTGGTGATGGCTACCGAAGAGCGATGCTTGCTAGCAACAGCTACGCTGATCCGGCGTTAGCTCAATCTGATCGCGCTTTACTTGCTAACAGTTGGCAAGATAACTCGTACGCAATTCCAAAAAAAGGTGACCACGTTCAATGGTCTGCAGTTAATGCAAATGTTCAGAATGTTCTGTTTGCAAAGGGTTCGACGAAATTAACGAGAGATGGAAATAAAGCTATTGCGGAGCTGGTAAAGCAGCTAGATCAAACTAGCCAAATTTCCGTTGTCGGCAGTGATGATGATTCTTTCAAAGAAAAATTGGGTGAATCGCGTGCGCATATCTTGAAAGAGACATTGATCAAATTCGGCGTGGATGCAAGTTTAATTGCCTTAAAAACAACGACGCCTTCAGTATCTGAATTGGTGAAAAACGGATCACAAATTTTTACACCTTCATTTATCAAATGGCATGTTGCACCAATTCAAAGCACTGCACAACAAGACACCGCACCTCAAGTTGAAATTGCGCGTCAACTTGCCAGTGGCACTATTTCACCTGGAATGGCCGCAGAGCGTTTGCAGGAAATTGAAAAGACATTAACGCAACGCCAAGTTGAGGCACCACAAATTCCAAAGAGGTTTTTAATTAAAACAACTGATGCCACCGTTGATGCGTTACTGCGTAGATGGGGCGCTGAATACGGCTGGCAAGTAATTTCAAAAGATGCGCCTGAAATCAAGATCAATGGTGAGGCTGAATTGATCAAGACTGACTTTATTAAAGCTGCAGATGTAGTGGTTTCACAGGCGCGTGTGGCGGGATATCGAATCAATGCTAGCGCCTATAGCAACAAAGTATTGGTTATCACAAAGGATGAACAAAAATGACAAAACTAACAGTTGAAGACTTTCAAAAACTTTTCGTACGCATTTTCATTGGAGCAACTATCCAAACTAGCTTTGCGCAAACGATTGAAATCAAAAACGTATTTTATCCGCTCGCAGGGACATCGACTCAAGAAAGAAATGTAGCCGTTAGAAACAGCACCGACTCGGCTATTTCAGTGAATGATGTAACTATTCCATTGGTTGCCAATACTGAGTCCAAATCTAGTGAAAAAAGTGTAGCAACCTTTGATGTGTCACCTGTAGATCAAAACTTCCGTAAGGTTCTAACACGTTGGTCAAAGACGTCAGGGTGGACATTTGAACCTGAACATTGGGCTGTTGCACGGGATATCCCAGTCAGCGGTTCTGATGCTGTTATCACTGACTTTAAAACTGCGGTTCGTCGCTTGCTGAAAAGCACTACGTTGACTGATCTACCCGTTCAACCATGCTTTTATTCAAACAACGTCTTGCGTGTCATTCCAGCAAGCGAATTGTGCGCACGTTCTGAAAACTAATCGAGCCCAATCATCATGAAATTACTTCACAACACACTATTTTGGGCTGTTTCATTTGCATTGTCAGGATGTGGAACGTATTTCGCAGACCGAGACATTCGTAGCGACGGCGAAAAAACAAGTGACCGCGTTGATCAGTACCAACAAGTAGCAAAAAGTCGCGCAAAAAACTACAAAGATCAAACGATTCGCCAACAAGATGTTGAAGCGCCTTGGTTGGCTGGCAAAAGTGTGCCTTTGGCACGTGACTTGTCTCTGCCGCCAGTCCTACGGACACGTTTGCGTTTGTCTGAAAACTCTATGGATGCCCTTGGTCGCACCAAGGTGACGGCCATCACTCCAGAGTGCAACCCCAATACCTATACATTGCAACGCCTTGCCAGCTGCGTAACAGCGCTCATTGGTGTTCCTGTTCGAGTTAAGCCCGATGCCTTGCTGCCAGCATCACAGTTTGCTTTGCGTCGCTCCGCATCGAGCGGAACTCCTGCCTCGACGCAGCCAGTGCAAAACCAAAGTCAAGCCCAAGAACTGTTGAGTGTTGCCCCAGTGGATATGGATCTCAATACGTTGCTGGATATGGCTGATGCAACCTGGGGGGTAAGTCATCGTGTTGCGGAAAACGGAACAATCGAAATTTTTCGTCTCGAAACACGTGTATTGCGCTTAAAAGCGCTGTCTCAAAAAATTCCAAACGTTATTACTACAAGCTCGGGATTTAAAGAAGAATCAAAGACCACCTACGAGAACACGGCTATCGATGTGCTCACAAGTATGAAGGCCTCTTTGTTAGCAATGGGAACGGTTGCCGGTTCAATTGAAATTAATCCTGAATCTAAGTCAGTCATCGTGACCGATACGCCTGATGCAATTGCTCGCATTGAGAATTATTTAGAAACTGAAAACAAGCGTTTAACGCGCCGCATCACCCTGATCGTCGAAGAGCTATTTGTTACGAACAAGCACGGTCGTGAAGTTTCAATTGATTGGACTCTGCTTTATAAACGTGCTAATGGTGTAAATGATTCGTTCACATCCCCAAAATCTCTTGCAAGTACGAATCCTGGTTCTCTTGGATTTAGCGCAAGCACCAGTCAGTATTCAGGCTCAACGGCAATTTTGCAGGCATTGGATGAGATGGGATTGACAGTGACACGGAGAACTTTCCCTGTATCCACCTTGAATGGAAGTGCCCAAACAATCGGCTTACCAACTGTATTTGATTACGTGGCCAGTGTGGCCAGCAATACGTCCACATCCTCACTTGGCAGCGTGAGTGCGCCCACGATCACTCAAAAAGAGGACAAGTATGGTGTTTTCCTGACCGTGACACCCGAAGCCCAAGATGATGGCCAGATTTTGGTCGCATTGAACCTAGCAGACCGTACAGGCACGCTTACCCCCTATACCGTGCAGGTGCAGGGTAGTGGAACTACGATTCAGCAACGCAACATCCAAGAGGCCAATTTAACGGGGCGAACTGTTGTGCGTACAGGGGTCACGCATCTGATTGGTGGCCTTGATGAGTCGGTAAATGGCTCAAATTCACGTCGATTTGATGAAAAAGCTCCGCTAATTCTTGGTGGTTCTGATGCCACCAATCAGTCATCGCGTCGAATCATTTTGTTGGTAACTGCGGTTGCAGAAGATAGCATTTAAGAAGTTGACCATGTCTCTTTTTAATCGCAAAAAACCACAAGGCTTGACCAACAAGTCATCGGGCCGTACCGAGGTAACTCGTTATGCGGCTCGTCCATTGCAGTTCGTTCAAAGTTCAACGGCTAGTCGAGCGTTGGTATTAGGTTTGAACTGGCGCACCATCTTGTTAACTGGTGGAACCAATGCTGCGATCACGATCGCAAGAGAAGGGGCTGCAACGCACTACTGTGTTGTCGGTGGGCAAACAGTCGGCTATGGGCTACTCCCAAAGGACAAGACCCAAACACTTCCTGAGCAGTCATACCCTGCGGCGCTGTTGGCCGGTCGTCAACATTCAGGTGATGCACTTTTTGCCCTATCTCTCAGCTCTACGGAGATTTGGGTTGCTCAGACGCGAAGTGGACGCCCCAGTGGCATAGATGAAGTGCTCATAGAGCGTAATGACCAAGTGGACAAACTTGCGCTCGCTTGGCTGTCTAAACGACTTGCTCAAAATCCTTCGTCGGTTGTTTATACAGACATTGATGTGAGTACCACTGGCGCAAAGTCGCATGTGTCGTCTCTGTCTTCGCTCATGACGATTCCGGCGATGCCTGCCGATGCGTTGCTCGCGTTGCCTGCTGCTAATTTCTTGGCACAAATCAAGGTGCCAATGCCGCTTTTAAAGGTCGCCGGTGCCGTTTTGTTGCTGTGGGTCTGCAACACTGGATATGACACCTGGAATGCCTCTGTTACGGCTCAAAAAAGAGCCGAAGAAATGACGCAAAGACAACAGAATGAAGACCCTAAGAAGGTTTGGCTTGAATCAATAAATCGCCTTGATGCAGGGCGTTTAAATCCATCTATTGATAACTTGCGGCCATTGCGTAAATCACTTGGTGAGTTACCTGTAAATTGGCGAGGCTGGCATTTGAAAACGGCTGTATGTAAGCCTCAAACTCCCAATGCCGGTAAACAAGCATGGTCTTGCTCCGCGAATTATGAGTCAGATGGAAAAGTCAACACAGCGACAAACGTTGAGTTGAAATCATCTATTCCACAGGGATTTACGGCCAAATTTGCTCCGACTCAATCGCTGTCTTTGGAGTGGAGTGTGGAGAGCCATGTTAGCCCCTTGGATGTTGCTGCGCTCCCGCCTAGGGCGCATCACTTGTTGGTCACCGCATCAAAGCTTCAAGAGCTTTTGCCTGCACTGACTGATGCTCCCAAAATCACATTTACACCGTTAACAGTTACACCGCCCCGTAGATTCGATGGCACGGCAATCGTCATGCCATCTGACGTTGACTTGCCATCAGAGGCCTCCATCAGTCTCAAAGGGCCGTTACGCACGATTGATGCACTTATTGATCGAGGTGTGGCAGCAGAGTGGCGCAGTCTTACTTTGTCATACGGACAAATTTCAGCTGAGGCCGTCAACCTGCGCACCTCAGCCTTGCAAGTCGAAATTAATGGAATTTTTTATGCAAAAAACTAATCTTTTAAAGCTAATGATTGGTATCACTGGCGCATGTGCATTCGCATCTGCATTTGCTCAAGAGGCTGCCCCAACAAGCTCACAAACCGTTGATGCACTTCTTCAGGCTGAAAACAAATCGGTCTATGAGCGCGAGAACCCGCCGCGTCAAACTGTTCGGAAAAATTTGGATATGACAGTTCAATCAATTTACGGTTCTGAATCAAACATGCGTGTTGATTTGATGATTGGTGAAAAGCTGCAAGCAGGCCAGTCTGTTGGTGACAAGGTTGGTCAATATGAAATTGGCTTGATTGAGGGGCGCTGTGTGTCTCTTTATCCTGCGCGATCGGCACGCGAACGTTCGCGTAGCGCGTTAATTCAAGCCAGTCTTGCTGGAGGTGAGGAATTTATCAAGCCAAAGCTCAAAGGCAAGCCGACGCAGCTTTGTTGGATCGCCCCAGTACAAGCCACGGCACCGGCGTCGATGAGTCCAGCTACGCCTATGCAAGGTTTTTACCCAAATGCACCTCTGCCAGCGGCATTAGTCGTTCCTCCTGGCGCACCTAGATAAGGGTAACTATGTTTGACTTCTTGAAACCAAAACAAAAGCCTTCAAGCCCTATGGTGCGAACGCTTACCAGTAGCGCCGCTGAGACTGTGGTGACGACCTCTCCCGTGGGGACAGCAACGGATATGGACCATGGTTACAAGTTCTCATCTGAATTTATTGAGCGTAGCGATGATTTGACAAGTGTGCCGTTTGTCGAATGCATAAACGCAAAGCTCTCGCTCTCTCCACATCTATTTGTTTCTGTCGCGATTGTGCAAGCGGCCAAAGCCGGTAAAACCGCCGTCTTGCTCGTTGCGCCAACAGTGACAACGGATGATTTGATTGAATACGAAGAGATTTTGACCAAGCAGGGTTGGTCGCTACCAAGTGAGGGTTACCAAGTTTGGAGAGCCGCTCCATCCATCATCATCGCTGTCAGTCAAGGTCATCTTGGCCACCACCAAATTAGCGCTGTTCAATCCATCAATAGAGACAGTGGCAAGAGTGCGTTGTGGCAGTCCTTCGTTGACGTTGCTCAATGGGCATTTGATCAAGGTGCCAATGACATTGACTACGCCGTCAATCTTCATGATTCAATGTCGCAAATTTGTTTCAAGATTGATGGCCGATACCTTAAACCTCAGAGGTGGCGACTTCCCACCGACACGATGCTTCAAATGCTTGGTATTGCTTGGCAACGGGGCGATGGAGGCTCCGATGCTACTTTTCAGCAACGCATTGAGCAACAGTGTCGAATTGAGGTTGATTTAGCAAACGATGTTCGGGTTCGATTGCGCTGGTCTGGTATGGCTATTGATTCAGGCCCAGTAGTGACCATGCGTTTGCAAAAATTAGGTGCCTCATCGGTCGTGAAGACCTTGGAGGGGGCTGGATATTTGCCCTGGCACTTGGAGGTTTACAACCGCGTAATCGCAACACGCTGTGGCATGATAACCATGGCCGGAACCGTTGGTAGCGGTAAATCTGTTTCATTGGCAATTTTGATGGGCTTGCTTCCTACTCACATTAAAAAAGTGAGCATGGAAGACCCCGTTGAAATTGATATGCCTGATGTGTATCAAAAAACAATCAGCCGCGATTTACTCAAAACCGGGGATGGTGACGATGCCGCATTTTCATCAGGTACGCGTGCACTATTTCGGTCTGCCTTCGATACATTTTTACTTGGCGAAATTCGGGATCGTGAAACAGCGCGGGTTGCACGCGCTGTTTTGGAATCAGGACACTCACTTTACACAACCACGCACGCACCTGGTGTTCTAGGAATTTTTTCAAGGTACGTCAGTCCACAAATTGGAATCCCACTCGATGTACTTGCAACGCCTGGCAACGTCAGGTTGAATGTGTACCAGGCACTCTTGCCAAGGAACTGCCCACACTGTGCGAAGTCTCCTGATGATTACGTGTCTGCCTTCAACTTAAGAGGGGCGGCGCTGACTGACCATCAAAATTACCTTGAGCGCTTTGAACGTCTGTACGGTTTTGATCGCAATCTACTTCGATTGAGAGATTCCAACGGGTGTGACCAGTGCGCTAAGCCCGAACTTTCTGAACTTAATGGTTTTGCTGGTCGCACAGTTGCAGCAGAAATGCTTGAGCCAGATGAAGCCATGTGCGATTTGTTGCTCTCAGGCAATCAAGTAGGACTACATCGTTATTGGCGTGAGCTGTCAAACCAGAAGTTTGATGATCCTGATTTCACTGGTAAATCAGCCATGGATGTGGCAATTTACAAAGCGTCTCTTGGCCAAGTGGACCCACGCGAAATTGAACTTCAATTTGAAAGCTTTGCCTCGGTGGAGCATAAACGTGTTACTAGAAAAGCCAAATCAACTATGGCCGCTGTTTTGCGCACCGTTGGAGCTACGACATGAGCGTTAAATTAACTTTTGGCCAAAAGCAGGCGGCAAGAAAATTTCGAAGTAAACGTGCGGAATATTACGAAGATTTGGCCGCACTGTTGAGCACGACCAATCGAAAAATGCTCTCAATTCTTGAGGCAGATGCTCTAAGGTATGTAAACACCCCTCGTGGTCAGTTGTCTGCCCTATGGGCGCAGAGATTTATTGATAACGGTGCCAATCTTGCTGCGGCTTGGCAAGGAACATTGCCAGCCGATGAAGTGGCAATTTTGTACGTTCAGCAGGATGCAGGGGAAGATGCCATCCCCTCTGCACTGAATGACCTTGCCGTGATGGCGAGGCTATCCGATCGTGTGATTTCTGAATCCGTCAATACATTAGCGGTGGCCTTCTTAGCGCTCATCGTTGCAACAGTGGCGATTACCGTAATGCCTGGCTTCAGCGTCTCAACAATGAAGGATGCAATAGAAGTACCTGTGTCTTACTGGGGATCGTTCGGTCGAGCAATGGCAGCATGGGATGAGACGGTTAAAGCTTACGCTATTCCGGTCTTAATCGTTGTGCTGTTGGGTGCGACTTGGCTCATATGGTCTGCCCAAAACTGGGTAGGACAGTCACGTGAGACAGCTGATCGAACAGTCACCCTATACCGCACATTACGTGAAGTATCAGCAGTTCGATTTTTGATGGCCATGTCCACGTTGACGCGCAAACGCGGCAACATGATGCACACGCTCGAAGATGCATTGCTCAGCCTTGCCGATAGCAGCGCTTCTCCATGGATGCGCTGGCGAATTGAGCAGGTCTTAGATCGAATTGGCGAAACCGGTGCCACTACTTGTGATGTATTTGACTCTGGATTGTTGTCTCAAGAAATGTTTTGGCGACTCAGGGATGTGGAGGAGGGCAGTGGTTTTGCTGCCGCCTTTGACGTTACAAGCAAATATGTTGCAGCTCATTTAGTGCCACGTTTGATCAAACGATTGACTGTCTGGCGCTGGATCTTGCTATTCACAGGGGTGGTTGTCACTGGAGGCATGGTTTTATGGATTCAAACCGCCACATTCGAAATGAAAGCAGCAGCCATGAACTACATGGCCGGATGAGGAGGTAATGGGACAAAAAATTACCAACTTCAAAAACAGAAATTTACCCACTTCAAACTTAAGGAATGATCATGAAAAAACCAATTGAAACCAACACCAAGATCAATCAGAAATTAGCGCGCAAAAAACAAGGCGGCTTCACCCTAGTGGAACTCTCCATCGTGATGTTGATCATCGCCGTTTTGGGCACTTTGAGCTATCCAAAGATCCGCACATTTTTGGTTAGTGGCAAAACGAAGCCAACCGCCGATGATGTGACATTGGCGGTGACACGAATCCGTGCAAACGCGGAAGGTACTGGCAACACGCCATATACAGGCGTTGCAACGAATACGATTGCAAATACCTTGCGTGACCGCACCAATGCTTTGACCGTAACGGGTGTTGGAAACGCGGCAACGTTGCAGCACAAACTCGGTGCTACAGGCTCTCAAGTAACAGCAGCACCTGCAACGATCACGACAGCGGGGGACAGCTTCACATTGACATTTCCTACTGTGAACAGCGGCGCTTGCCCTGACTTAGCCACGTCACTGCAAAACAGTGCGGAAATCATCGCGATCAATGGCACTGTTGTCAAAAGCGTACCCGTAGGCACTGTTTACAACGGTCAAAGCGCACTTGCGGCTTGCACAGCTGACGACACCAACACCTACGTGTTCACATTCCGTTAAGAGATAGCCATGCTGTTTAAGACACGTCTACCTGTGACTCGAAGAACTAATGTGCGAGCTTCCTCGATGAGCGTGTCTCGGCAGCGTGGCTTCACCTTGATTGAGGTATCAATCACGCTGTTAATCATTGCAGTTTTGAGTGTGTTTGCAACCAAGAAAATACTCAATGATGCTGACGATGCCAGTGCTGCGGCAACGGGTACTTACGTTAACAGCGCAGCAGCGGGGTTGGAGCGATTCGTGATCATGAATTTCACCTCGCTTTCAAACGGGACCAGCGTATCTGGTGTTGCTACAGCAACTCAACCAAGCATGGCAGAGTTAAAAACACTGGGGCGCTTGCCAACCACTTTTCCGTCATTTGCTCCAAATCAACAGCAATTGCGATTTGACATTGTTCGCACAAGTTGCCCAGGTTCTGGTTGCACATTGACAGCGACCGCATGTCTGACTGCTCCTATGACGGTCCGAGGCATTTATCGGGATGACCTAGTGACCCAAGCCATGGTATCCATGGGTGGCCATGGTGGACGCAGTCATCTCAATGCAGGTGCGATCGTGAGAGGCGCGAGTTTTAGCGTGGCTAATCCACTTGGTAATGTCGAGGGCGTTCTTTGCGGTTCAAACGCGGTAGATGCAGCGCTGTATGACCAGTTCGTAAAGATGAACGATACAAGGGACCCAAATTTTCAAGGTAATGTGAGTATTGCCGGTGGATTAAAAGTGGGGGCTGGGTCGAGTGGTTCAACGGGCTGTGCTTTAGGTGAAATTTTGACGAGTGGCCAAATCATCAGCCGCGCTTCAAATTGTGTCAGTCGTGCCTGGCTAGATGGAACTTCCGGTCAAATTGGTGTGGCCAACGTATCTGGAACAACGCGAATGCTCATGGACGGCAGCAATGGCAGTTTGAGCAGCATGGATGCCTCCGGTACCACCCGAGGTGGCTTACGGTACAACGGGGCGGCTCAATCAGAGTTTTTTGCGGACAGTGTCACGAATAACGCCGGTACTGCTGGAGTTCGTTCAGATGGAACCGTTTTCGCAAGCAACGCTGTTCTGTCTGGTGCCACATTGAATGCCACGTCCACCATTGGGGGAGCCTGCCCCACTGATGCGGCAATGTCATGGGCACTGCAAGGCACACGGTACACGCTAGTGCGATGCACTGGAGGCGTTTGGACTTCTACAGGTGGCCTTGCCGTTGCCACGCTAGGAACAGCGTGCTCACCCGATGGATCACCAGCGGTTTCGTCAGCCGGTGCCCAGTTAATTTGTTCTGGCGGCTTCTATGTCAATTTGACAGACCGAATGGGCAAATTTATTGCTATGGAAGCCTATACGGTTAGTGATGGTGGAACCATTCCTAAGCCAATATGCCAAGCGGGTTCCGTTGGATCGGCTGCATATTTACTCGCCGGCAATGAGACTCAAAACATTCAAACCATCAACCGTTACACCCAAGATGTTGGAACGAGTTGGATTGCATACTTGCGAAATGGAGCAACAAACGTCGCTATTTCAGGTGACTTTATTGCACAAACTTATTGCCTTTACTAATTTTTCATCCCAAAGGAGTTAATCATGAAAATTTTCAAAACACAGAGCGTAAAACTTTTGATCATTAGTGCTCTTTGCGCTTTAGCTGCAACTTTGTCTTATGCTCAAGGTGTTCCACACGATCGCGTGATTCAAGACTTCACACGCGCAAATCGACTGACTGGTACACCATCTGCAAACTTGAGCAATACAGTGATTCCGAATCAAGATTCACCTGCTGGCACTCTGTGCGGTGCTGTTGACCAATGGAATACCTCTTTGACAAGAGGTGTAATGTGTCTTGGTCACAATCCAAACGTAAGCTGCCCAGCTGGATACCACTTTGCCATTGCAGCTTCATCGGGTTCAGATCAATTACGTACTTGCATTAAAGATTGATTCCGAATCAAACGAACTCACTGGTAGATCAATTCGTCCAATCAAATGGAGTAATTGGTGGACCGTGTCCAACTGGATACACGTTAGTTTTTAGAGCTGGGAAGGTCGGAACAAGCGATGCTACTTACTTGTGTGCAAAAAATTGATTCCGAATCAATCACAGAGTTTTGGGGGGATGTACTACTGGGTGTATGGATGCGTTGGGGTTAACCCATTCACTGGGTCATGCTCATGCCCTAGTGGTTACACCGCACAGCTGTTCTCGGCGGTTAACGGTGAAGGTGGACATGACATTTACGTTTGCAACAAAGTGTAAGACTTGCACCTCAATTTTGTATCAGCCAAGACTAGGGGAAAGACGAAGGATGAGGTATTCCACATTCCTGAGCCTCCATCATTCCTCCGCCAGTGTTTGATGGTGCAACCTGTACCCAGGAACCCACATCGCTACCGGATGATGTCCGGTTGATCGCCCAGGTGGACCCTTCACAGTTGGAGCCACCATACGTGACGGCAGTCCCAAAATTTGATCTGCTGAAGAGGTCGGTGTTTAGTTGGCTCTGTAGCCAACACACAGCGTTGCAGACAGTTCAATATCCGGTGCTTTGCATGCACGTGTCACCGTAACCGATACTCCAATCGTGAGGAGGCAAGCCTTGATAAATTTCAGTATTTGAAAAAATTGGATTTGCAATAGCGCCAATAAACCCGTTACATGCGACGTTCGGCATGTTGAAAACAGCTGATGCAGATTGGAATGGAACGTTAGTAAAACCAGCACCAGATCCATAGCCTGAAACAGACATTTGGACGTAAATGGTTCCATCAGCCCTTACTGTTGCAGTACCAACAGACCCTCCACCTGCGCCCGTCACGTTCTTCGTTTGGCCAACAAAATATGAAGTCCAAGACTTGTCGTAACTAGCTTGATTCGGAATCAATTTTGAACACATCCGACATTAACAATGTCCCACGAACTTGGAGCAAGCCCTTTTGCGGTTGCAATCGTTGAAAACGTTGGCGTAAGCGTACCAACAACTGAGCCATTTCCATTAACGCAATACATTAAATCGCTGTTAACTGATAGTGGACTCCTACTTGATGGTGCGGAATATGTTTTTTGCTGGGTTGCACCAGAAGTAAAAGCAATTGAAATGGTTGCATCTGAGTTGATTGAGGCACAAACTTTGTTCGAACTATGCGTAGCTGCATATTTATCATCTGTGCCCTGAGCGCACTTTGACTGACCGACAAAAAACATTACCCAAGAGGGTTCATATGACCCCGATTGATTCGGAATCAACGAGTTTAATTGGCAGATAACACAGCTAGTAAGCTTATTGTGTTGTCACCCCACGAAGATCCAAACGATGTTGTAGTCGTGACATTACTAGGTCCAAGCACCCCCAAATACGTCCCCGTCAAGACACCATACCCAGTACCAGCTTGATCACCATGGCCAAAATTCTGATCAACCAAAACACCATTTATATACAACTGTGCACCGTCCCATGAAGCTTGATTTCCATAGGCTGTAGCCGTAATAGCCCAGTGTCCACAGGTAGGTAAGTACAAGTTGCAAGAGGTAGCCTTGCATGTCGCAACAATTGTCTGATTCGGAATCAATCAGCGTAAAAAGGTAACTTTTTCTGAGTTTTTCTCAATGCACGAAGCGACGGGTGTATGTATGTATCAGCTGTCAAAGTTATTGAGCTATGTCCTAGCATCTCACTTGTCCCCTTGAGATCGGTACTTCTTGCAAGCATCACAGATGCGCTTGTATGCCTCACTCGATGTGCACTGATTGTGTAGCATAATAAATCGCTCAGCTTAATAAATTGAGCAGACAGATGTTCGATTCTCATTTGTGAATGTCTCATTTGTGCGCGATTTTTTGAGAACAATGGCCAGCAAAATACTTGTTCACTGGGATGAACCTCTCTACCCAATTGTTTTATCCTTCAACACCGCGAGTTGTTGCATCACAGTTTTTGGCAACGGAATAGCCCACTCTTTACGAGATTTGGATCCCTCTGCGCTTAATGTGATTGAGCTATTTCTAAAATGAACATCGCGCCAACGTAACTCAACTACTTGTCGTCTACGCATCATTTCAAAAAACATAGTGTCAAACACGCAACGCCAAAACCATGAAGGTGCAAGTCTAGGATGGTTCTGATCAAGAAGTTGCCTTGTCTTACGCAGCCAGTCAACAGGCACCGTTTTAGGGCGACGTTTCCCCGTAGGAGCAACAGAAACTTTTGTTAGCGGAGATTTTTCTAAATGCCCTCTCTAACAGCAAAGTTCAACAGAGCACGTATATGAGGACGATGCATGTTGAATGTTGTACCACTACAGGTTGAAAGTATCCAATGTCGCCATTCAAACAAAAAATCAGCTGTTAGCTCACTTAGAGTAAGAGATTGCCTTCCATCAGTTACAAATCTTGAAAACGTACGAGCCGCGTTTTTATAGCAAATTACACTGGCTGAGCGGAGTATTCTATGTTTTAGATAGAGTTCAAGTAGATATTCAAGTGTCAGCGATGAAGCAGAATTTTCCATAAGAAAAACGCCGCATTATGCGGCGTGTTCTAGCTGCTTACAAAGTTCAATTAATCGCTTGTGTAGGTTCCTGTTTGAAAGGAAAAACTTCGCGTAAATGAACCGGTTGGATTTGTCGCAGTAATTAACCCAGAGTTGGTGCCACTCAGCAAAACGTCATAAGTTGCATTGTTAGCAAGGTGCGTTGTGGGAACCACAAAAACTTGGTTTGATGCTAGTCTGTCAAGTGAACCAGATGCCATTGGATCATTTGTTGTATTCACTTGAGTTGTGGGAACTGGTCCTACCCCACGTTGTGTAATTGATGAGCTTGTAACCGTCAAATTCGTGCCAATTGCGGACATTAAATAAACAGGTGTGCCATAAGGGGTTGCACTCAAATCGACCGAGGGAAAGGGGTTTGGATTTTCTGGTCCAAAATATGGATTTAGCCCAGATACGCCTTCACATGGGAAAGTGACTAGCGCATTGGATGCAATTCTTTGATTCAGCTGAGTCGATGGCGTACCTTCTTCGATGACAACATATTTTAAAAAGCTTGTATAACCACCACCCGTTGTGTCTTTAATTGACACACCTATACCGACTTCACGATAGCCACTCATTAGTCCAGAGAGGTGGTACACAGTGGAATATAACCGTCGAAGGTTGTTAGTCGCCGCAAGTGGGGTTGCGCTTTGAGGAAACACAGATCCGCCTTGAGTGAACCAAGTGCCGTAGTCAACTCGATTTAAGGCCTCACTCGCAATTGTGTATGAATAACCGGCGGCTGCCAAACGATCGGTAAGTGTTGTGCCTGTAAAGCCAAGAAGGCCACTGGTTTGAGTGTGCGTAGGGTCTAAAGTGTTTAAAGCCATGTAGTCCGAATGACCTTGAGCGGCGGTATCGAGCTTCGTGTTCTGCTGCATAGAACCAAAGCCGCATCGCAACCGATCGGCATTGAGCTGATTGAACACATTCAATTTGTCGGTCAATGCGTAATTGGCTGTTGGTGTGTTTGTCGAGAGCGCCGTGCTTGCTGTTGGACACTGACTTTGCGCATCAGCTTGGCTTACTGAACTGGTTTTGGTTGTGCCGTCAGAGCACGATGCCGTGAAGGTATTTGTATTTGCACTTCCGCCGCCCCCGCAACCCGCAAGGCCGGCAAGAAGAAGCCCACTGATTACAGTGCGTGTTGTGCTTTTCAAGTCAATATTTTTGCGATAGTTAGGCACGTGTAGTCTCCAAGTTATTGATATTTAAATCTAACACTAAGATAGCAAATTTCAACTCAGAGTTAGTTCAAAAAATTATTTATATTTTAGAGGAGGTACACGCATCATTGAGCCTTCGACTGTCCCGCTTTTTATTAACTCGTTGTAAAGCATCACTTGGTACCGTTGATTAAAGTAAGGGGTGACAGAGTGATAGGCTGCTACACCAAACCATGTGTTTCCAAATTTGTTGACATTTTTTTTTAAGTGCCATGCAGCAACATATGTGGCTACGCAGGCATCTAATAGATGATCCGGTGCAATTCCAAATTTGGACAGTTCACGAAAATGGCTCGAATTCATACCCCCCATACCAACATCCATCGTCCCGTTGTCATTGCGTGTGACAGTGTTAGGTTTCAGGCTCGATTCAACGCGCAAGATCGCGCGAAGAATGTGGGGGTTGACTTGGTGAAAGTCCGCGGCAGGAATGATGCAACGTTCCTGCTCTGTGGTGAATGGTGCAGTCGTATTTGTCGCATTAGCTTGGATCGTGAAGTTTAAGCATACAAATGTCACCAACAAATCAAAGGACTTGAGATAAATGATGGGCGTTTTCATGCCAAGAACTCGCATACTAGAACGCTCTAGCCATCAATATGGTCGCAAGAGCCAATGAAATTCCCAGCAACATCGGCGCATAGCTAGCCTGAGGAAATTCATCGTTGCTAGTCTCCATGGCAGATTTGAAGTTATCTTTGCCAAAAATTAGTTCGATAACGCGAGTCCATAGACGAAGACGCTTGGCATAGCGAGCCTCACGTTCTGCATCTTGTTGGAAATCTGTGAGTTTTTCTTGTAGATATGCCGTGGAAATACCCAGATGAGTTCGTCCATCAACAAAAGCACACAGCATTGCACGCGTATCTTCGCGAACCGAAGAGTCATAGACCGCTGAGCCGTAGCGCGCATCCAAGGCGTTCGAGTAAGCCCTGGCTGCAATAGCCACATCAATGCAGGCAATTATTTGTTTTGTCAAAGCAATGCGGCGGAGATGTTCTTGCTCGTCAAGATCGATTGACGAGTACAAAGGTGTGATTGATGGAATTTGAATTGAGTGCATGACTAACTGCCTGCTCCAGTAAAACTTAGTAAATCGCTCAAATCTGCATCTTGTTGAAGATGACTAGCGCTTGTTTGATCTACCACTTGAATTGAGTTTGCAGGAGGAGGCGAAAAATTCAAGTTGAGTGAGTTGAGTGCCGACTGGGATGACACAGAGCTAGGAAGTGGACCTAGAACGATGGTTTCCAATGGGTTGGCCAGCATCTGCAGAACCGCGCGCGCGGCACCGGCTGGCCCCAAGGCTTTGAGTTTTGCGTAATGAGGATGGGTCTCTGGCACCACGCCACGGATAACAAATGGTGCAGACGTTCGTGCGGGACGCCCAGGGCCGCGTTTAGATGAGCTTGCTCCAGACATGTGAAACGGCTATCTATCTATTAGGTTGTAGCAAGTTACTGTTTTTGCGCACCAAGAACGGATTGGCCAGCCGAGATAAAACCTTGAACGATAGCAAATTGCGGCTTCGTTGGGATAAGCAAATTGCGCATGCGTGGAAAGCGGGATTGAAAGCGGGGGGCCAATAGTGAAGCTCCGCCGCCTGCTAAGACAACATTGATGATGTCGTCAGTGTTGCCCACTTTGGCTGCAACAGCATCCAAGTATTGATCGATCTTGGCGTTTGCCAAAGTGATGCTGTCGCTCAGATTGATTGATCCCGCCGATGTGCGCAAGACGTTTGCGTTTTGAATTGCCTTTTCGTAGTTTGAGTGTCCCATGCGGAACTCACCCTTTAAGTCGGGAAACTGTTTTGCATAGGCAATTGAAGTTGCGTTGTGCAATTCGTCGTAAAAACCGGCCATGCCTCCCTCAACTGCGCCAGATCGGGCGGGGAGGGGGCGCATGCCGCTGGTACACAAGAAGTCCATCGTGTAGTAACCCAAGTCGACCACTAAGTTAGTGCATTCTTTGAGGTCGGGATGGGACGATGCCATAGATAAAAGAGCGCCTGCAGGTTGAGGTACAACGAGCACTCGCTTGATTTCAACCATTGAAGGACCGTTCTCGATGCCAAGAGTATGCGAGGCTGGGATTGACATCTTCCCCACGAACTTCTTTTCCACTAGATCTTTGTAATTTGCCAAAGTGCTCAACGGCAAACCAAGTACCAGAACATCAATTACTGGTTGGCGCATGTAAGAAAACGCACCGAGTGTGAGTGCGTGGTAGGTGTCGCTTGTGCAATATGCGGGATCGCGGTGTCGCTCTTGGCGACCATCTGATGCGTTGACTGAGTCCACACCCACAAGATAGGTTTTTCCATTGACCTCAACTGAGACGACTCGCAGCTTAGATAGAGCACCGCTGCCTCCAAGGGCTTGAGCGCCTGATGCTGATGGAGCAAATGAGGGGAAAGAATCCTCAATTGTTTTGCCACCAGTGTGCACAGAGTATTTTGTGAAGCCGTAGCCTAGATCGATCGCGGCGATGACTGGAGATGAATTTGGTTGTTGTTTCATGCGTTGCCCTGGGGAGTTCAATTGATCAGCGAAAATATTTCTGTCAGATAAATTCAGTTTGCTTCGGGTGATGAATAAAACTGTCAATAACTGTCAGATAAATTCAGGAATGGATGCAATGATCGGATTTAATGGGCAGAAAAATTCGGACGAAAAACAGTAAAAAATGCCTTTTTTCAATGATGTAAAAAAATGTTGCTTGAAACAAAGGTTTTCGGTTAAAGTTGCATCACCTTTCGCAGGTCTGTGAGCTGTAACAGTCAAAATTACTCAGCATTTCATCAGTCAACACCAGTTTTTCTTTGGTTCTGACAACGATCTTCAATAGATCACGATCATCCAGATCGAGCGGCCAAGCGGCCACCCTGTTTGTTGGGTTAAACAAACCGCAGAATCTTTCCTTTTTTTTGTGCTGCCTTTCAGGCGCGTGACACACAGAGTGTCAATTGCGCGTGAATACAAGCGCTCTCGCGAGTGCTTTAAGCATATTGAATAGGAATGAGTACTGCTGAAACGAAATAGCGACGAGTAGCGCGAACGTCAGAAGAAAACACAGGAGTCGCGTCCTAAGTGGGTTCTTTTTATGTTGGCACCTAAATCTGAGCGGAAGCAGGATTTGGGAGAAGCTTGAGGCAGGGACGCCCGACAAAGCTCGTAACGCACACACACACATTTACAAAACCGCCCATCCCTGTACGAAAGTGCTGGTGGGTCATGCAACTGCACGTCAATGCCTCATTCGCTGTCCAACCCTTTGTGGAGTCGGACAGGAACGATACAGGCAGCGTGTGCAAGAACCTCATCGCCTTTAAGGTTGTGAGTGCAACAGGTGGTGTAAGTGAGAAAGTCCATTGGTGACTTAAAACCAATCGGTGTATATAGCTTCGACACGAGCTATGTACGCTTCTCTGAGCACAGAGACACGGGCCAATAAAGTCCCGGCGGAAAGCAACTCTTTATAGGAACTGCAAAACACTCCCCGTCCAGCCAGACGTAAAACAAGCTAGGCGCAACTATACGCCGATGAAGCACTCGAGTGCAGTAGGCCCTAGTCAGGGGTGGAGTCTTCTAGGAGGTTCTAAAGGTGACAACAACAAAACCAACTGCGAAAGGGTTTGTTGGAGAAGAACGTATGCAATCAATGAATGCAGGGCAGCGCAGTCTTGCGATTGGCTTTGGCCAAGCGCGTGCGCAAGCTGTGAATGTTGAGGGTATGGAAGTAGGCGTGAGGCATCTAGGTTCGCAATTGGCGCATCTAGTGCGTAGGACTGCGGCCATGCCTAGTGAGTTACGACCAGAAGTGCCCAAAGAGCCAATGGACGTTCAGATCGCTACTCTCTGGAAAGCGTATGCCGTCTACAGCCGCAGAGTCAAGGCCAAGGGGGACGATGCAGAGTCTGTGGAGCGAGTTCGCTACCTCATGGGTATGTATGAGGAATTGGCACGAGTGGGTTGCAAGCTCACTCAGGCGGATGGACTCAAAGAGCGCCACGTCAAGATCTTGTTAGAGCGCTGGCGTGAGGCGGGCTTGAGTGTCAACACTATCCGTAAGCGTTGGTCCTATCTCAAAATTTGGACACTTGCGTTGGGCAAGCCTGGCATGGTGGGTCGCTTGGAGCACTACTGGCCGGAAATCCAGAAAGTAGCGTCCGATGGCAAACGTGCACACGCCGCACAAGTCACCAATAAGGACTGGAGCCTGACATCCACGCAGATGACCGACCTCATGCGATCGCGGGATCAAACGCATTGGTATGTGGAGCGTTTGGTTGAGTCTTTGGGCCTCAGCCAAGAAGAAGCATTGACGTTCGATAGCGTTATGGCTACCAACTACTTGGCTGGCCGCTTGGTCATCCGTTCAAAGAGCCGTCGCGAGTTTCGTAGCGTGAAACTCGACTCACACGAGAAAACCATCTTGGTGCAAGAAGTCCAAGCGTTCATCAAAGAACGTGGCCGCGCGCGACTGATGTGGCCTGACATGAAGCCAGCCGAAGCAGTGCGCAAGCATCAAAACCGCATTGCCTACATGCGACGCAAGCACCAAAACACTGAACATGGGTCGGGCCAAAGCTCTGATATGTTTAGTGGCAATGTTGATGGTGATTCTGCTGGTGAGGTAGGCCATGGCGAATAACCAAAAAGCCCAAGTCGCAAAGAAGCCTAAAGGGGAGGGTGAGGCATCTCCGCGCCGTTTGCCACACCAAAAGGTAGGAGTCTCATGGCGTTTCCACTTTGGCAAGCTCATTGAGCAAAACTATGTCCACAAAAGTCGCGGCGGGAATTCCTCTACGAGTTTTCGCACGAGAGAGTATGCCGAGCAAACAGCATTCCTGATGTTGGGTGTCTTGCGCTTGGAGCTTGGCTACAAAGTCAACAAGCCACAGAACTTTTGCCCCAAGCATGCAATTGCTTGGGCAAGCTGGATAAACACGCAGTTTGCGCTAGAGAAAAAGATGCCAGCGACCTTGGCTGGGTATGCCACGATCGTGCGACACCTCTTCCGTTGGTCTGAGAAACAGTGGCTGGTCTCGATCTTTGATGAGCGATTGAACAGTGACGCTGTGACGCGCCAATTGGTCACCGAAGTGGACAAGACTTGGGAGGGGAGCGAAATTTCGTTTGCAGATGCTGTGGAGCGTGTGCACCTCGAAGAGCCTTGGGTGGCCATGGCCTTGATCGCGCAGGATGCGTTTGGCTTGCGCCGCCGTGAGGCCATTCGGTTTCAACCCGAGCGGGACATCGATTTGGCCGGAGGCCTGCTCCACATCCGCGTTGGTGCCAAAGGTGGCCGCCCAAGGATTATTCCAATTGAGCACCACTGGCAGCACCTAGCCGCAGAAGGCTTGATCCAGTTCGTCCAAAAGCGCAACGAGGAAACACTCAGCGGCCATGATGCTGCTCAGACCATTGCGCCGGCAGAAAAGACCTTGCTGGAGTCAATCTACCGCTACACCAACGTTCTCAAACGTCTTGGTTTTAACAAGAAGCAGCTTGGCGTCACCGGTCACGGACTGCGCGCTGGCTATGTATGTCGCCGCTTAAGCGAGCTGGGCGTGATTCCTGTCGTCAAAGGTGGCGATGGTGCACATGAGAACGTAGACCTAGACGCAACCATTCACCGCTTGGTCAGCGAATCGGTGGGTCACAGCCGCAAAAACGTCATCGGAGCCTATGCCGGAGCCGCCCATGTCAAAGAACGTGTGCGCGCTGCGGATTTGATGCGCAGCAAAGGCTGGATGTTGCCCGGGCGAGATCCTGATTCCGTGCGAGAGAACACAAAACGGCTGGATGCGTACTTGGCCAATGCAGCTGTCTTTGAGCAATCTATGTGCAATCAAGTAGCACAAATCAAACCATTAGGAGCCACTCATGCTCACTGAAACCAACACTAGTCAGCCTAACGTCATGGCAAACGTAGACGTGCAACAAGCAGCCAAAGCTGCCCAAGCCATCGTTGGCTCAAGCAAAGAGGCTGCAAGGAACGCACTGCTTCGTCCGAGCTTTACGCCCATCTATGTAGAGCACAAGAAGAAAGTCCCGTTCACCACCTTTGAACTCAACACAGCAACATTGAACCCGCTAGCGCGCCGTGGTCTGGAACGACTGCCACGCGTCAATGGTGTGCCTGTCATCCGTGCCATGAGCAAAGAAGACGGTTTGGGCTTTAGCTTTTTGTTTCGCATCGACCCCACAGAAATGACCGTGGCCGCGCTGCCATCGCTTCTCGAGCGCTGGTACGAAAAGTACGAAACAGCCAAAGCTAAGGCAGGGCTGACACCAAAACCTGAAAAACCACCTGAACCACTCGTCCCGCGCAGCCCACGCCGCAAGATGGAAATACTGCCTGGCCAAGAACTTGATGCCCAAGCCAAAGGCGTTGAAGTCATCAAGGTGGACATGAGCGTCGTGGACTCGGCCATCAAAAGTTTTGAGGCAAAAGCAGTGACGGCCGTATTGGCAAGCAGCCATGCGCAACACACGGAACTGCCAGACCCGCTCAGCGAGGGTGCTTTTGTAGATGTGCCAGTAAGTGCCTATGCGGGTGCGTCTGGAGGTGAACCCGCCGGGGCAGATCAACCGCAAACCAACACCAAAGCCAGCGACAGCAGCAACAACACTCGTGCAGATTACGCACGCCAACCCGATAGCGCACAGAGTTCTGACGAGAGTAACCAAAACAACCTCTCTAGTCACCACTTTCGTCCCCATCACACCAAAGCCAAGCCAGCCGCCAAGTCAAAGTACGAGCCCTTGCCCTATCACTACGTCGTGGGTAGCCCCGATGAAGATGATGACGATGAATCTGATGACTCCCATGTGGAGAGCGTCAGTGACGACGGGCAGGGCGCGAAAGAGTTTGTGCACGTGGCGCCCAACGCACTTGGCCATATGGCATCTGACCATGCGCATGACAGCGACTGGCCCATGGATGAGGATTTCCCGATCAGCTATGGCCATGGCCACGACTACGTCCCATTCGAAGCGTTGGACGCCGTGGCACCTCAAGCACCCCACGCCGTGCCTCACATCGGGAATGACGAAGCACCTGTCGTGGTGGCCTCCGCGGTCGACCTGCCTGTGCCAAGCAACGAAGTACAGCCCAGCGCCGCAGCGCCATTGGTTCAATTCGCACCGTTGGTCATGCAGTTGCCGGCCGTAAGACTGAAAGGCTTCGACCAAGACATCACCAGCCAGCAATGGACGGACGATCAAGCCAACGTGTGGACCGCTTGGACAACCCTGAGTTTTAGCGTGACCAAGCAAGACGAGAGCGATGAGAAGTCCTCGCCTCAAATAATCGCCACAGCCCACCATCTGCCACTGGAGCACTTCGAGTCAGCCATGCAAGACACGCTGGGAGACGACCTTATGCCAGTCGCCACCATGGGTAGCAACATCCAAGTCGCCACGCAACAGTGGCTGCCCATGGCCTTGTCTCAATTGGCCGAGTCCGTAGAAGACACCATGAAGGCCGCACGCACACCCATGACTCGTCGTCATGAATTCCTAGAGCAAGCTGTGACCGAGTTGCCACTACGTCTGGACAGCCTCCAAGCCATGCTCGTCGATCTGCAGTTGGCCAATGACCTCGCGCGACGCGTACGCAAAAACATACTTGGCATGCCCGAGTGGGCTACCGTGGTGCTCACCACCCTCGAACTCAGTGACCACTGGCACCAAAGCTACCTAGACGCAGCCAACTTCCGCGAAGTCGCTGCAGTGCTGGCGCGGTGGAGCCAACCACTCGCTGAACTCAAGCTCGTTAACCAGCTCGGTTTATTTGGCGATCCACAAACCCTGCGCCTCTTGCGTCAATTGGGACACATCGTTGAACACGCCAAGAAATGGAGCTTGCCCACAGGCACTCGCGCAGATTGCGCGCGAGTGTTAGCCGTTTGGGTGGATGTTGTGCACCACTTCACACCAGAGTGCGCCACCGAGGACGCAGCATGAAAAAAAGACAAAAAACCTCACGCGCAGGGGATTGAATTTTTAGCGACCTAGCGCAGACTGAATTCAAGACAAAAAAACATCTCCAAGGAACAAATCATGGAAAGCCTAGTCCACCAACTCGAGAACGCATTCATCCGAAAAGGCGCATACGAAATCGTCGGCGCTTTGACAAAAGGCCACGGCACCGTGGGCGTCATCGTGATCGCCGTCGCTGTGATCGCAGCCGTGTTCGTGTTCAAGAAAGTGCGCAGCAATGCCCGCTAACACCACTCCACAACTCATTGGCATCAATGACGAGATCCAAACCAAACAAACCTCAAAAGGGAAATTGTTTATGTCACTCAGGGAAAAACTAAAAAGCGTCTTCTACATCTACAGCGAAGCATCACTGGCCGTCGTCATGTTCTTTGGCGTGCTCATTGAGCTGGCCTGTGGAATTGCTCTTCGCTATACCGAGATGCCATTTCTCAGCCCGTGGGCCTATGGCGCGGCAGCCATCTTGGCCGCCATCGCCTTTGCGTTGATGTACAGCGTCTACCGGGACCTGAAGAACAACCCGTTGTGAAAAACCGCAAAAAAGCGTGTTTTTCAGTCATTCATAAAAGAACCTTCTGCTCCAAACTCAATAAATGGTTGCAGAAAAAACAAAACCTGACCACCAAAGGATCAAGACATGAGCCTGACAACCAATAGCAAAAAAGAGTCACAAAGCCCTGTGCAGATTAGACGAACCGTGCATCGAATGGACCAAGGTGCCAAAACAACCCGGTTCGTACTGCATCCAGATCAAGTGCGCTTGGCAAAGTCCATTGATGAAATGGATGGCAAAGCACGTGGCGCTATCAATATCCATGCGCTGGATACCGCAAAAAGCGGTGACATCACCATCACACGCGAGCTCATGATCATCGCGCTTGCACGTTTTCCAACCGGTGTACTGGTCAAAGACCTCTGCGAGGAGATTCTCAATGAAGAGAAATCAGCCCAGGGTGTGAACGAGATCAAGCAACGTGTTTACTCCATGCTCAAACGTGAAACCGCGCGCGGCACCGTGGAGCCTGAATTCGGCAAAGGTAACTTGCGCAAGCTCACCCCCTCAGGGATGAGCGAAGCTGCTCTCTTGATTGCCAAAGCTCAGCAAATCAAAGACAAATGCGAACAAATGGCCAAGGCGAAAGCTCGTGCACAACGCACGGGCACTTCCCCTATGGTCAACAGCGCATTCGACCTTGGACGAAAAGTTGAGATGGGCGTGCTCACTGGATTGCCTGCCCATTCTTTTCAAAGTTAAGGGCTATCTATGACGAATCAAAACAAACAATTGCCAGGCAGCCCAAGCGATTTGGTCGTTACGCGCGTTGATGTTGAGCTTGATAGTGGTGCGTATTACGCATGTGGTTTCAAGTCAACGCAAAAGGTGCTGGCCATCACAGGACGTGTGGGCGCGGGGGACGATGAACAATCGTTGCAATGTGCGCGCCGCATCGCCGCATGCCTTCAAGCGTGTGAAGGCATCGAAACAGAGGTGCTGGAGTTTTTTACAGAGCGCATGCATGGCACTGCCAAGAAATCGATGCTCAAAGACGTGGCAGACACCGACATTTCTGCTTTGAGTGCTGCACAGCAAGAAATGGCTGTCAGTCAAACCGTGGATTTGATTGAACGAGTGAAGCAATCGTCCAAAAAAATCTAACCCTTTTCACCCCTGAGTCGTGCCGCCAACAGGGCGACTCTTCACCTTTGGCCTTCGGGTCAAAGGCTTTTTATTCAAAGTGCTGTATTCGACCATCACAAAAAGTAGGAACGTTCAATGCAACAAGCCATTCAGACATCAAGTAATCAAGACAAGAGCCGTCAGTTGCTTGAACGAAAAAACCTCATAGATGCCTTGACACAGGCCATTGAAGAATTTGTCGCTGTTGGAGGCGGTGTGATTGCATTGGTGGGGCCATCTGGCGTGGGGAAATCAGTGCTCGCAAATCAGCTGATTGAGGCAAACACTCAAATTCAATACATAGATGGTTTGACAGCAAGAACAGCGCAATCAAGGCTGCCAGCCCCAGAATTGCGTGGTATTTCAATCATTGATGAGGCATGGCAATTCGAGGATCTGACCCAAACAATCGCCACCCACGTTCGATTTAACCGGGGCGTCGTTGTCATCATCACGACCACCGTGGAGGAAGCAAATCAGATTGCGGGCAAGTCGCTTAACGCAATCTATCACGTGCCTCATTGGAGCGCTCCGAAATCTAATGCTGGTAACGAACAAGATTTAGCCACTGATCCTCTTCGAGCATCTCCCGTCAAATATGAACGCTCAAAAAGCGGAATCGTTCGTTTCCGTGGCCCAGAAGGGCAGGAGTGGACTGGCGTAGGTCGAAAACCAAAGTGGTTTACTCAATTGGAATCAAGCGGTGTATCCACTGAGATTTACCGTGTGGACAGCACCCCACTTCCAAATAAAAAATTAGCAACCAACCATCACAAGCGCAAAACAATCTGAATTGATCATGAATCCAGTAGCTGAAACTATGAGCGAGCAAGATCAAAAGTCAGTCATGGCAGAAGAGGCACGTGTGCCTAGCATTCATGATATGACCATCGCGCTCAACGATGCAGCGGCTCATGCACGTGTCTTGGCAACCAATCTAGCCATCGCTATTGCCGCCATCAGGACGGACTACCCAAATAACAAACTTGGCGGACTTATTGATCGCATCGAAGCCATAGCAATGGTCAATATCGAGCACGCGCTCGCATTGGAGACAGCAGCAGACAAGGCATTGAGACTTCGCCCTGAGGCATCCGAAATCAGTGAGGCTGGGTACGGTAAGTCTGTCCCTAAATCAGTGCTGGCGCTTTTTGAATGCGCTGACCTTATTAGGGTACCTGTTTCGGTTTCCGAAGCTAAGCAGCTGGCTGACAAAGGCAAGCTGGTTGTGATCCGTGACCTGAACGCGCAGTCATCAAAGATGGTCCCGCAGTACGGCGCAATATTTGAACCAGACGTTGACCCCGTCGTCGTTCGGTTGTGGTGGCCTCGCATTTTTTCAACCGAGGTGCCTGTGGCACTGCTTGAGAGTGAGGCCTACGGGGTGTGGATAGAGACATCCACGGCAATAGTTAATGGAGATCAATCTTAAAAATGAATAAACAGACACTGCTCGCTGCCGTCATGGCCTGTACGCTGACATCGATCGGAGCGCACCCAGTTGCGCCTGTGACTGACACGGATCACGCACGAAAAATTCAAGCAGACCAAGATGATCCATGTCACGGACTCAAAAAAAGCCTGTGTTCCTGTGAGCGTGACCATGAAGGCGCCATCACTGGTTGCTCTGGTGGTGGCGATTAATCATTCAAGACGACCCATATGAGTGAAACGTCGCCCATTGAGAGCCGTTCATCGGACAGTTCAATCCGCGTTGTGCTTGATGATCCGAGCATTTCGTTTTGGTTGAAAGATGCGCTTGCAGAGTTGCTTAAGCGTGCCCCACTGGATGCGCTACAAGATGCTCAACTACTGGCTGCATTGATGGAGACGCGCCTCCTTAATGTTGAGCAAGACACCGCCGGAGCCATGAATGGTTGAAGTCGACCAGCTCAATACAAATCCCAAGAAGTACAAAGTCTGTTGTCCATACTGTCAGGCTAAGGGGGTCTATACAAACGGAGCATTGCATGGGCTCAAAGGTCCGGCATGGATATGTGGCAATTTCCCAGCCTGCGATGCGACGGTGGGATGCCATCCCGGGACAAAGGCACCACTGGGAATATTGGCCAACGCCGCATTGCGTCAAGCGAGACAGTCTGTTCACGCGCGCATAGATGCGCAATGGAAGCGCAGCAACAGCAAGATCAATCGCAAGCAGGTCTACGAAGTGATCGCTTGGTGTATGGGCCGAAAAAGCTTTCACGTGGGAGTGACGACTCAAAACGACATCGACTTGTTTGAGGCCGCATGGCCAAGCATCAGTAAAAACCTCGCAGCTATCAGCTTTGGGGTTGCAAGAAAATCAGACAAAGAACAAGAAATTGAACACGTACGTCTGAGAAATGCGATGCGTCAGTTCAATCAAGAGAGCAAACCATAATGAAATATTCAGAAGCAGAAAAAGATAAAGCACTCCAAGAGCTCGGTTCTATCACTCCGAGCTACTGGTGGCGTTGAACGGCACCGTGGAGCCCGAATCCGGTAAAGGTACGTTTAGATGGTGTTGCCTTGATGAATTCAAAGTTAGCAAGACGTGATTTGAGGTGCTTTGAATTGCCTATTACCATTGAAATGGGGCATCATTAAACTAACGAGCAGCATTTCGGTGTTTTGTCAAGCTAAGGCTCATTAGCAAACAATATGGGTTTACGCGCACACCATGATGTCACCGTTCTGGTGTAATTGATTTCTTTATTTGCAAGCTAAAGATTGTGTCGCGGCCTCGGCAGTCTCAAACATATCAACTATAAAGTTACCAATGTTTAACTTCATAGACTTCTTGTTTACCTTGAGACCACGTTCGAGAACGAAACTTCGGGATGTCACGGAGTAAACCTTAAATTGACGAACCATTTTGGGAGCTCCGTGCACGGTAGAGTCATAGCATGTCCCTTCGTGAAAGTTTGATGAGGCACCAAATAGCTTATCCATAACTTTGACTCCTTAATAAGGCAGCATGTTTCGGCGCTCGAAACCCTTGCGATGGAGGCCGCCAAGGTTTGAAAGCAATAGATCTGTTAGTTCAACTCGGCGCTTGGGTTGGTAACCCATTTTTGACAAAAGTCGCATCACATGATTGCGACTGCCTTGACGTTGTTCGCACAGGAATTGACCATGTTGGCTGGGTGGGAAAAAGTTAACTGATTGCATTTGGATGCTGCTGAATTTGTTTTAAAAGATGGGCCTTGTTCAAAGACCTAAATTCAGAATGCACCATGCCGATAAAAATTCAATAGGGCATCCAAATGCAATCAGTTAACTTTTTGGACTCAGCCTTGTCTGGTTGAATTCATAGAGTCGATGATGGTTTGATTGATCATCTGCCTAATGAGTGCTGAATCATAAAATTTTGTAACGGGTACCCAAACCACAGGCAACTTAACTTTTTTGAAGAGTTGATCAATGAGATCATCTCGCTTGATTCGGCCTAGCGCCTGCATATGATGTCTTCTTGTGCCCGCGCTCGTAACAACAACCAAATCTGCCCCCCTGACTTTGCCAAAAACAACGAAATCATTTCCAGCCGCGCGGACAAGTTCTCGGTAAAAGCTAACTTCTGCCTTGGTAAACAGATGCGTGGCACGTGTATAAGGTGATCTCGCAGTAAAAAAGCTGCCAGCTAAGAATACGAGGATACAAAGACCTATGATGAGGTATACATGCCAATTCATAATTTTTGAGTTGTGTTGCAAGCGGTTAAAAATTAGGTTTTAGCTGGTGCTGAAGGGATGTGCTCACGTAACCCTCTAAAACTCTTTGTGTCCTTAAACCCGGCGCGTTGCACAACCTCGCTGGCCGACATGCCGGAGTTCAGCCAAAACACAATACGGCTGTTACGAAGCACTTGGGGGCCCAGGTGAAGGGGTAGATCTAGACCAGCCTTTAAAAACGCCTCTGTGACCGTTCTAGCAACGAGGTGGAACACAACGCGGGGGGAAATGCCAACGCGACGCTCAGTTACAAACAGGGGATCATTCTTAGCCGCAGCTTTGAGAGACATTGACTCGCGCAAATCCGTCCATTTTTGAAGCGCTTTGGTGGTTCTCGCATTCAGCGTGATCTCACGATATTGAGCTTTGCGCTTTCCGTCAATGCGCAGACGCAAAAGATGAGGCTCCAACATGCAAGGCGCTACGTGGATTTGTTGAAGGGAACAAAGCTCGGCAACAGTTAGTGCAGCATCCATCATCAGCAAAAGCAGTGCGCGGTCTCGAATCATCATTTCCGAGTTACCAGATGGCAACGCAGCCTCAATGGCCACCCATTGGTTTGAATGGTAGATCTGGCCCGTAGAGTTCTCGGGTGGAGGTGTTTCGTGATCCAGCAATGCTGCGGGATTTTGTGTGATCAAGCCCTGCGCCCTTGCGTACTCATAGACCCAATCCAGCACACGCCAGTACCTACGACGAGTGATCTCGCTCAGATGGCTTGTTTTACCTCGCCGCGCTGAAATGGGTGAGGGGCCGCTGACCAAGAACATTGAGACTTGGGCGGGTGTTGCGTCTAGAAAAGACTTCGCACGAGGCGGGGTCTTACCCTCCAAACCTTGATCGACTGTGAGCCACCATACCCATTTGTTCCAAATTGCTTTGTAAGAGCGGGTGCCTGCAACTGTTAATGGGTCAGTCACGCAGGGCATACCGAGCTGGCGCGTCGCGCGCCATGACTCAAATATTGCGGTTGGGGAAGGTGCGTTCATTGGCTCTAAAACTTATGGCTTGAGTGGTGTAAGGTTGTTTCCCAGATTGTTGACGTTGATTGGACCAAAAAAATTCAGAGTCCTCATGTTTCAGCGCCGTCCCAAGGGCGCAGAGGGGTGGAGTAGCTAAGCATCAAGGGATGTTTAGGATTACCAGCGTTAGTCAGTCCAAAGTGCATGACAGGCTTACCAGATGACACTAGAGCGTCTATCAGCGCATCGAAGAAAAATTTGAGTATGGGTGTGGCACCTTGGTTGTGTTTCCCCAGCACGGCACCAGGATGTCGGCCTCGGTGATGAAGTCCCTAAGATGAACCCCGATGTCGGGGCCGTGCGGGTCATTCACCTTTGTCAATTCGCGTACATCAGTGGCGCGATAAGCGAACACGTTACCAACGATTAAACGCGATGCGCCCCACCGTTTGCAGAAACCAATCCATTTTCGCACAGTGGCGTCGTCCAGACTTGCGTCAGCGGTGCTCGGGTTAACGCCGAAAAACGCATAGACAGGGCCAGTAATTCCAATCACGCGGTCAAGCCGGTCGGCGTGGTTCCGTGGGGAGGGGCCTCGAAGGCCATCCCTGTTGCTGGAACTTGCTATGCTTGGCATGGACATAACTCTGCTCTACTCAGCTGTTCCAGCTTTTTTCCCAAGGGATTCCAAATGAAACATCGTTTTTTTACCCGTCTTGTTCCTGCGCTCAGCTGGCTTGCTGCCAGCGTGGCTGTCGCACACGGCGTCAACCCGCCCATGGTCGCGCCCAGCGAAGAACCGGTCACCGTCTTCATTGCCAAGAAGATCGTCACCATGGACCCCACCCGGCCGACAGCCACTGCCGTGGCCGTGCGCGGTGGACAGATTCTGAGCGTGGGCTCTCTGGCCGACTTGCAGCCCTGGCTGAAGGCGCACCCGCACAAGATCAACAGCCAGTTCAAAGACAAAGTTTTGATGCCGGGCATGATCGACCCCCATATGCACCCGCTGATGGGCGCCATCGCCTTCCAGACCACCTGGATCACGCCCGAGCCCTGGAACATTATGGGGCAAAAAACGCAGGCTACCATCGGCCAAGTCGACTATATGAAGGCACTCAAGACAGCCTTCGCTGTGCGCAAGAAAGACGCGCCCATCTTCATGACATGGGGCTTCAGCGCCGACACCCATGGCGAGCTCTCGGGCGCCGCGTTGGACAGCATCTCCAAAGAAGTGCCCATCCTGGTCTTGCAGCGTTCCATGCACGAGATCTATATCAACACCCCCATGCTGGAACTACTCAAGAGCAAGGGCTTGAAGCCTGAGGCCTTCAAGGATCACAAGCAAATCGACTGGGCGAAGAACCACTTCTGGGAAGACGGCATGTTCTCCGTGGCCCTGCCTTACCTCTCCAACTTCTTGCTGGCCCCCGCGGCCGCAGACCCTGGCTACCGCAAGACCGTTGACTACCTGACCTACAACGGCGTGACCACCGTGGCCGATATGAACACCGGCGGCACGAACTGGGATCTGGAGATGGGCGCGCTCAAGCGTAATTTGGACCGCCCCGATTCATCGGTGCGTGTGCGCCTGACACCCGACGTTTACAAGATCGGCCTGGCATTGAAGAGCCCTGAGGCGGCCATGAAACGCGTCGCCGAATTGAAGAACGAAAACACCCGCCACCTAGTGTTCAACAACGGCATCAAGCTGTTTGCCGATGGCGCCATGTTCTCGCAAGCCATGCAGATCAATCAACCCGGCTATATCGACGGCCACCATGGCGAATGGATCACTCAGCCCGCGCCCTTTGAAGAGATCGCCCGCAGCTATTGGAACGCCGGCTACCAGATCCATGTGCACACCAATGGCGACGGCGGCGCCAAGATGGTGCTGGATACCTTGCAAAAACTGCAGAACGAGAAGTTCCGTGCGGACCACCGCTTCACCATTGAACATTATGGTTATTCCAATGACGGCGTTTCGCGCCGCATCGCGACCTTGGGCGCTTCGGTCTCGGCCAACCCCTTCTATCTGCATGACCTGGGCGACCGCTATGCGGCTGTTGGCTTGGGCACCGACCGAGCAGCACGCATTGCGTCCCTCGGCGGCTTGGTGAAGCGCAATGTGGCGGTCTCGCTGCACTCCGACTTCCCCATGGCCCCAGCCGAACCCTTGTTCTTGGCTTGGACGGCCGCCACGCGCGAAACCATGTCGGGCAAGGTCTTCGCGCCGGCTGAGCGCCTGAGCCTGGATCAGGCGCTGCGTGCCGTCACCATCGATGCCGCCTACACCATCGGCATGGAGAACGAGTTGGGCAGCATCGAGGCCGGCAAGCTGGCCGACTTTGCAGTGCTGGACAAAGACCCCTACGAGGTGGGCGTCAAGGGCCTGCGCAATATCAAGGTGTGGGGCACCGTGTTTGAGGGCAAGCCGAGCGCTGCGGCCAAATAAGGCGCAATCCCCGGTTCTGTTGCAATAGGGATAATGGCAGGCAGGCTTTGGTGGACATCAAGAATGCCTGCCATTATCCCTGATCCTTATTGCAACAGAACACCACTGAGTGCCTTGCGGCTATTGCCAATCGGCGAAAATCGCAGCAATGCTGACCGTACCATGACGATGCTGGTCAATAGCCTAGGTCGCTTCTTGATGGTGCTGATCAGTGCAGAAATAGAAAAAGCGCGAATGATCATGGCGTGCCATGCTATTTTACGTCGTCATCAAAGGCGTTTAAGATCACATCGTGCCAACACAAACCCCTTTCATCAAACGACTTTGTCTACCTTTCATGGCCGTGTTCATGGTCTTGTTGGCGTTGGGCCCGTTTTTGCATGCCCATTACGGTAGCTCGCGCATGTTGGGTTTTCATGTAGATGGCATTGTTCAAGCGGCCAGTGTGGCCCATCACTTCGATTTAGCCAGTCTCAGTCAAGACACAGAAGAAGAGTCGGCTGCGGTAAAGGTGACGACATCGTATGCCCGTCAAACTCTGCAAGACAACGATGGCGATACCGCGTTAAATTTTGCGGCTGTGGTGTTGGTTCTGTTCGTCGCTAGTGCCTACGGCTTTTGGATTCAACGGCGCAGTGGTTCGAACAATTGGCTTGCGCCCAGCACTTACGCACTCGGTTTTCCGCCGCCTGCGCACGCCCCTCCAACTTTCAGCATTTGATTTTTCGATGGCCCATGCACATATTTGTGCAAGAGGTTTCGTTGGTTTAATGTTTGGAGTTGACGATGTTCACTCGTTTTGGTTTTTTGATTCGCAGCGCCTCGGTGTTGGCGTTGTCCAGTGTGGCTTTGATCGTGTTTGCACAAAGCCTTGCGCCTGCAAATGTTGCCAGCGCGCCTTGGCTTTTGACGCTCAGCGCCAAGCAGCAAGCCAGCTTAGGCGTGCAAGTGGCTGAGGTACAGGCGTCTACGGGTGGTCAGTTGTTGGCCAGTGCCACCGCGGTCATGCCGCCTGGCAAAGAGTTCACCGTGTCAGCGCCGTATGCGGGCCAAGTGTCTCGGCTTTTGGTGGGCGTGGGCGACACGATCAAAGCGGGGGCAGCCTTGGCGCATTTCACTAGTCCCATGCTGGGCGATGCGCGCCGCTTGTTGAATGAAGCATCGCTCGATTTCAAAAACGCCTCAGCCGCCGCACAACGCGATCAAGCCATGTTTGACGAGGGCATCATTCCTGCTGTGCGTTTGCAGCTGAGCCGCTCCAAGCAAGAAGCCGCACAAGCTCAGTTGCACGCGCGTGAGGCCGAGTTATTGGCCGCAGGCATGCGCTTTGATGTCAACACCGGCTATGCGACGGGCACGCTTAAAGCACCGCTGTCGGGTACGGTGTCTGAGGCCTTTGTCGCAGTGGGCCAACGTGTGGAAGCGGGCTCGATGTTGTTCAAACTGGCGGACAGCTCGCAGTTGCAACTCGATTTGCAGCTCTCATCCGACAAAGCGGCACAACTGCAAGTGGGCGACGAGGTGAGCATCGCCTCGCGCAATGCCAAAGCCAAGCTCATCGGCGTGAGCCGTGCGGTCGATGCCAGTCAATCGGCACATGCACGCGCCACCGTCACGAACCGTGGCAGCTTGCAAGCGGGTGAGTTGGTGTCAGTCACCGTGCATGCCAAAGGCAACGCCCGAGCGGCCAAGCTCGACACACAGTGGCTGGTGCCTGCACGCGCTGTCACGCAATGGCGCGGAAAGCCGTGGCTGTTTGTGGCCAATGACAAAGGTTTTGAAGCACAAACGGTGAATGTGATTTCATCCACCGACGACTTGTCGTTGATCGAGGCCGCGTTGCCTGCGGGTAGCAAAGTGGCTGTCACAGGCATCGCCTCCTTGCGCGCGTTATTGCAAAAGGACGAGTGATGTTTGAACACCTCATCCGTCTGAGTCTGCGATTTCGCAGCCTCACGCTGGCGTGTGCTGGCCTGCTGTGCATCGCAGGCATGTATGCGTGGCTCAATTTGCCAATTGATGCCTTCCCCGATATCTCGCCCACGCAGGCCAAAGTCATTCTCAAGATCCCGGGCATGACGCCCGAAGAGGTCGAGCAGCGCGTGGTCAAACCCATTGAGCAAGAGCTGCTGAGCATTCCCAACAAACGCATCGTGCGTTCGATTTCCAAATATGGCATTGCCGACATCACCATCGACTTTGACGAAGGCGTGGATTTGTATTGGGCTCGTCAACAAGTGTCTGAGCGTTTGGGTTCGGTCATGCGTGATTTGCCTGCGAGTGTGAGCGGCGGCTTGGCCCCCATCACCACACCGCTGAGCGAGATGTACATGTTCACCCTCGAAGGCGACTTCGGTTTAGCAGAAAAACGCCGAGTGCTCGACTGGGTGATTCGCCCCGAGCTGCGCACCATTGCTGGTGTGGCGGAAGTCAACTCGCTCGGTGGTGAAGTCCAAACCTTCGAGGTCATTCCCAATACTTCCAAGATGGCTGCGATGGGCGTGAGCATGACCGACTTACGTCAAGCCTTGCTCGCCAATAACAGCAACGACGGCGCAGGCCGCTTGACCTCTGGTGAAGAAGCCTTGGTGGTGCGCGTGGAAGGCGCTGTCAAAACGTTGGATGATTTACGTGCCGTGCGTTTGACCACCACGCGCAACACCAAGGTGCAGCTCGACGATGTGGCCACCGTCACGCATGGCGCACTCACACGCTACGGCGCAGTCACACACGACGGACAAGGCGAAGCGGTCGAGGGCTTGGTGCTGGGCATGCGCGGTGTGAATGCCCGCCAGTTGGTGAATGCGGTCGATGCCAAGCTGGCGGAGATGGCCTCGCGATTGCCCAAAGGCATGACAGTGAAAACCTTTTACAACCGTGGAGAGCTGGTCACACGTGCCGCAGACACTGTGATTCATGCGTTGATAGAAGCCGCCGTGTTGGTGTGCATCACCTTGTATGTGTTCTTGGGCGGCATGCGTGCGGCCGTGGTGGTGGCTGTGGCTTTGCCCTTGTCATTGCTGAGCACGTTAATGCTGATGCGCACGTTTGGTTTGACGGCCAACTTGATGAGCTTGGGCGGCTTGGCCATTGCGCTGGGCATGTTGGTGGATGCCGCGGTGGTGGTGGTGGAAAACATCGAAACCGCGTTTGCTTCTCACGCAGCAGGCCACGCCTTGTCGAAGACCGAAATTTTACTGAGCGCCGTGCGGCAAGTGGTCAAGCCTGTGGCTTCTGGTGTGCTCATCATTTGCGTGGTGTTTTTGCCGCTACTCAGTCTGGAAGGCTTAGAGGGCAAGCTGTTTGCCCCGGTGGCGGTGACCATCATCATGGCGCTGGCCTCGTCGCTGCTGTTGGCCTTCAGCGTGATTCCGGCTTTGGCATCTCTGGTGATCAAAGAAGAGGGTGCTCACGAGCCCGTGGTGATGCAAAAAATCCACGCAGCTTATCTGCGTTTGCGTGAACGCGTGTGGGCCAAACCGCAGTGGCTGTATGGCGTGTCTGTGGCCTCGTTGGTGGTGGCCGTCGTGCTCTATAGCTTCATTGGGAAAACCTTCATGCCGACCTTGGACGAAGGCGACATCTTGGTGCAGCTGCAAAAGCTGCCCTCCATTTCGTTGGAGGCTTCGCTTGAGATCGACACCCGCGTGCAGCAAGCCATTTTGGAAAACGTGCCCGAGGTCAAATCCATCGTCGCTCGTGCTGGCTCTGACGAATTGGGGCTGGACCCGATGGGACTGAACGAGACCGACACCTTCTTGGTGCTCAAACCCAAAAGCGAATGGCGCGGCAACAAAGACGACATCGTCGATGCGCTGCGCGTGGTGCTGGATGGTTTTCCGGGCTTGGTCTATGGCTTCACACAGCCCATTGAAATGCGCGTGTCCGAAATGCTCACAGGCACTCGCGGCGATGTGGCCATCAAAATTTTTGGCACAGACCTTGGCAGCTTGAGCGAAGCGGCCCACCAAATTGCCGATGCTGTGCGCACCATTCCTGGTGCTGCCGAGGTGATAGCGCCCAAGGCCGAAGGTTTGCAATACGTGTCGGTCAGTTTGAACCGTACGACGATGGGCCAAGCAGGTTTCAGTGTGGAGGCGTTGCAGCAAGCGTTTAAAAACCAAGTGGAAGGTGAATCGCTCGGCTATGTGTTGCAAGACGGTGTGCGCATGCCGCTCACGCTGCGCGGCAACGAGGCCACGCGTCAAAGTCCCGAAGCATTTAAAAACTTGCAGCTCGCTGCACCCGATGGCCGTGTGTGGGCGGCCAGCGCCTTGGCCGACATTCGCTTGGTCGATGGCCCCATCCGTGTGGACCACGAACAAAGCGCACGCTTCACCAGCATTCAGGTGTCAGTGGATGGCCGCGATTTGACAGGTTTTGTGGGTGACGCGCAAAAGGCGGTGGCCGCCTTAAAGCTACCCAGCGATGTGCGCATTGTGTGGGGCGGTCAGTTTGAAAACCAACAACGCGCAGCGGCGCGATTGGGGCTGGTCATTCCGGCGGCCATGGTGCTCATCTTCATCATCTTGGTGTTCACCTTTGGCTCGGCCATTCAGGCGGGCATCATCTTTTTGAACATTCCGTTTGCTTTGGTGGGCGGTGTGGTGGCGCTGGCCATTTCGGGCGAGTATTTGTCGGTGCCTGCATCGGTGGGCTTCATCGCGTTGCTGGGCATTGCCGTGCTCAATGGGGTGGTGATGGTGACGCACTTCAATGAGCGTCTGATGGATGGCGAGGCCATGGACGTGGTGGTGCGCCTAGGCACTGAGCGTCGTTTGCGCCCTGTGTTGATGACAGCCGTCATCACTGCGCTGGGCATGATTCCGCTGTTGTTTGCCACAGGTCCTGGCTCAGAAATTCAACGCCCCTTGGCCATTGTGGTGACAGGCGGCTTGCTCAGTTCCACTTTGTTGACCTTGTTGTTGTTGCCCAAACTGTTTGAACGCTTTGGTGGGCTAGAAAGCGTGCCGTGGCAGGCGCTCACGCGCTTCTTGCCTTGGAGGAAATCATGAAAACATTCGTGAAATCTTTTGCCCTGACCTCCGTTTGGGTTTGTACTTTGGTGTTCATGTTGGGCGTTGCGCAAGCTCAGCAGCCACAGCAGGCGAGCACTGCATCCGCTGCTGCATCTGCGGCATCGCAAACCACACCGAGCGCACTCATTTCCCAGCTCATACCTTATCTGCCCGCCGAAGCTGCGGTGAAAGACGCCTTGTTCAGCAGCCCCTTGATGCAAGCCGCTCGCTCCAAAAAAGAAGCAGGCACCGCACGCGCCCAAGGTATTGAATCTGGCTCGGCCGAGTTTGTCTTGCGCAGCACCTCGCAGCGTCGCCGTGATGTGGCGGCTGGCACACAACATGAGTCGATGGTGAGCATCGAGCGGCCCGTGCGTTTTTGGGGCAAACGCGGCATAGACGCCGACCTCGCCACCCAAACCCAAGCCTTTACCGACATCGAATACGCCGATGCCATGCACGAAGGCGCACGCGAGTTGATGCGTTTTTGGTTTGCGTACCTGCGCGCTTTGGCAGACCAAAAAAACGCAGTCACCACCTTTGAGCTTGCAGCCAAGATGCAGCGCCTCACGCACATACAACTCAAGCAAGGCGAAATTTCTCAGCTGGATGCCGAGCTAGCCAATGCCGAGTTTGAGCGCATCACAGCTGCACGTTCGGTGGCGGATGCGCAGTTGGCTTCCAGCGCATCTGCTTTCACGCGCCGCTATGCGGGGATGGTGCTGCCGACGCACATGCCTACAGGTTTGCGTTTGGATGCTTCGATTCAGTTACCCGCATTGACTGAAACAATGACCCACATGCGCCAAGAGTTTCTAGACAAAAACCACGAACTCAACATGATGCGTGTGGACGCACAACGTTTGCGCTTAGTCGCAGACCGCGCCTCGCGTGACCGCTTGCCTGACCCGACGGTGGGTGTGTTTAGCGGGAGAGAGCGCGCAGGAGCCGAAACCATTTCGGGCGTGATGTTCTCCATGCCGTTCCCCAGCGCGTCACGCTTTCACCACGCCACGGCCTTGGTCGCCGACGCGCAAGCCGCCAGCGACAAAGTCCGACTGGCCGAGCAACAACTGGGAGCCATGTTTGACAGCATGTGGATTCACTTTCAGCATAAACGCACAGCCGCTGACAACTTGAAATCTGCCGCTCAACGCCAAGCACTGGCCGCCGAAAAATCAGTCAAAGCCTACACCTTGGGCGAGGGCAGTTTGTCTGACGTGTTATTGATTGCACGCATGGCCAGCGACAACCTCAATGCTGCCGAACGCATGCAGCTAGAGGTGGTGGAGTTGCTGGCTTTGATACGCCTAGATCTGCATCAGATCTGGGATTTTGATGAGTAAATCGTTTAGGCGAGTTCGGCAATCAACTCAATTTCCACGCACGCCCCCAAAGGCAACTGCGACACGCCAAATGCGCTGCGTGCATGCGCGCCTTTGTCGCCAAAGACTTGACCGATGAGTTCGCTGCAACCGTTGGTGACCAAGTGGTGCTCGGTATAGTCGGGACTGGAGTTGACCAAGCTCATCACTTTGATGATGCGCTTGATCTTGTTCAGGTCGCCTACGGCAGCGTGCAATGTACCCAACAAATCCACAGCGACTGCGCGTGCGGCTTGAGCGCCTTCGGCGGTTTGCATGGTTTTGCCCAGTTGGCCCGTCCACACTTGGCCGTCTTGTTTTGCGATGTGGCCGCTCAAAAACACCAAGTTGCCGCACTGCACAAAAGGCACATAGGCCGCAGCGGGAACCGCCACGGGGGGCAGGGTGATGCTCAG
>JACCDH010552283.1_pt1 | contig 94569 bp, 94 predicted proteins | sample 7442481 | NCBI WGS metagenome assembly JACCDH01 (sample SAMN15323433, study PRJNA562643) | freshwater metagenome | isolation source: river surface water | place: USA:Blue River Watershed | collected 2017-08-15 | reverse complement strand
GGCAGTCTCATCACGCCGGGCTGGCGGTGTGCCTGTTGGCTTTTGGCCTGATTGGACTTGGCGTCAGTGCCACTGGCACTTCCTTGCTCGCCCTCATGGCCAAGCGCGTCCCCGAGACCATGCGAGCACCGGCCGCCACCACCGTGTGGGTGATGATGATCATGGGCTTTGCCATCACCGCGATCACGGTGGGCAAATTGATCGAGCCTTACTCGCCGCAACGCCTGCTCGATGTCACTGCCGGCCTGGGGTTGTTCATCGTGGCGCTGACGGTGCTCAGCCTGTGGGGGCTGGAGACCGGTGTTGACCCTGCAAGGTCGGCTGACTCAGGCTCGACCGGTGGCCCCATGCGGCAGGTGCGTGACTTCCGTCAGGCGCTGGCGATGGTCTGGCAAGACCCGCAAGCCCGCCTGTTCACCTTGTTCGTGTTTTTATCCATGCTGGCCTACAGCTCGCAAGACCTGGTGCTGGAACCCTTTGCCGGCGCCATCTTTGGCATGACGCCGGGCGAAACCACCCAGCTCTCTGGCGTGCACCACAGCGGTGTGCTGGTGGGCATGCTGGCGGTGGCCCTGGCGGGCAGCCAACGCGTGCGCGGTCGAATGGGCAGTGTCCAAGCCTGGATGGTGGGCGGGTGTCTGGTCTCGGCGCTGGCCATGGCCGGGCTGGCCTCGGCCGGCTTGCAAGGCGGTGCCTGGCCGCTCAAGGCCAATGTGGTGTTGTTGGGCATCGCCAATGGCGCGTTCTCGATCGCCGCCATCGCCACCATGATGCGACTGGCCAATGCCGGCGGCGGCGACAGCCAGGGCACGCGCATGGGTTTGTGGGGCGCAGCGCAAGCGCTGGCGTTTGGTTTGGGTGGCGTGCTCGGCACGGCCTTCAGTGATCTGGCGCATGCGCTGCTGGGTGAGTCGGGCTGGGCCTATGCCTCGGTCTTTTCAATGGAATCGGTGATGTTCCTGGTGTCGGCCTTGTGTGCGGTCCATGTGGGCCGTTGCAGCGCAGCGCACACCCAGCAGGAGCATGCCATACCCCCCGCGATGGGGCACAAGGGGTTGTCATGAGCACACCGCAATTTGACGTCATCGTCATCGGAGGCGGCCCCTCGGGAGCCACCGCCGCACAAGAACTCTCGGCCCAAGGCTGGCGCGTGATGCTGCTTGACCGCCAGGGGCGCACCAAGCCCTGCGGCGGTGCGATTCCGCCGCGCCTGATTCAGGACTATGCCATCCCCGATGAGCTGCTGGTGGCCAAGATCCGCACCGCCCGCATGGTGGCCCCTTCCAACCGCGAGGTCGACATCCACATCGACAACGGCTTTGTTGGCATGGTCGATCGCGACGTCTTTGACGAGTGGCTGCGCAGCCGGGCCGCCGCCAGCGGGGCCGTGCGCGAGCGCGGGCGCTTCGAGAGACTCGAGCCCGATCCGGCGGGTGGCCAATGGGTGCACTACGAACAACGCGATGGCCACGGTGGCGTCCAGCCCATGCGTGCCCATGCCCGCCTGGTGATCGGTGCCGACGGCGCACGCTCAGAAGTCGCACGCCAAGCCATCGCCGACGCCGACAAAACCAAGCTGGTGTTTGCGTATCACGAGATCCTGCAAGCGCCCCACGGACAAAACGGCTACGACCCCGAGCGCTGTGACGTTTGGTACCAAGGGCACCTGTCGCCCGATTTTTACGGTTGGGTCTTTCCGCACGGCAAGACGCTGAGCGTGGGCACGGGCAGCGCCGACAAAGGGTTTTCTTTGCGCACCGGTGTGGCGCGTTTGCGCGAGGCCGCCGGCCTGAACGACTGCGCCACCTTGCGCCGCGAGGGTGCACCCATCCCCCTCAAGCCCTTGCCACGTTGGGACAATGGCCGAGACGTCATCCTGACCGGTGACGCCGCCGGGGTGGTGGCCCCTTCCTCGGGCGAGGGCATTTATTACGCCATGGCCTGTGGCACCACAGTGGCCGAGGCCGTGCACGCCAGCCTCAAAGCCAACGCCCCGGCCCTGCTCAAGCAGGCCCGCAAGAAGTTTTTGAAAGAGCACGGCAAGGTGTTCTGGGTGCTGGGCCTGATGCAGTATTTTTGGTACCAGAACGACCGTCGACGCGAGCGCTTTGTCGCCATGTGCGACGACCGCGATGTCCAGCAATTGACCTTTGACGCGTACATGAACAAGCGGCTGGTCCGGCGCAAACCGCTGGCGCATGTCAAAATCTTTTTCAAAGATTTGGCCCACTTGTTCGGATTCGCACGCGTATGACCCTTCCTCCCCGTTGGCCCAGTTTGTGGGTCGCCCTGGCCATCAGCTATGCGGTGGCCGGGATTGGCGGCGCCCTGACCGACATCGGTCCGTGGTACCTGGCCCTGAAGCAGCCCGACTGGAAACCGCCCGACCTCTGGTTCGGCCCCATCTGGACGACCCTGTTTACCCTGGCTGCTATCAGCGCCTGGCTGGCCTGGCACGCCGCCCAGTGGCCACACCACCGCCGCCGAGTGGTGGCCTTGTTTGCCGTCAACGCCACTTTCAATGTGGGCTGGAGCGCCTTGTTCTTTGCCCTCAAGCGCCCCGACTGGGCGCTGATCGAGTGGGGCTTTTTGTGGCTGTCAGTGGCGGCGCTGGTGCTGGGGCTGTGGCGCACCTCGCGCGTTGCGGCTTGCCTGAACCTGCCTTACCTCGCCTGGGTCAGCACGGCGGGTCTGCTGAACTGGCAGGTCATGGTGTTGAATGGGCCGTTTCCCCATTGAGTGGGACCTGACATCCATCGCTTGGCGGTGTTTACCCTGGTTTGGGTGATGCGTCACATGCTTGGGTGTGATGCACTTGCCTTGGGTGCTTGAACAGAGGCCGCACTCGGGTTGAAATCAGTGCTGTAGCCTGCCGGGCGCACGTGATGCTCGCAGTCAAACCCAGTCCAAGTCCAGGAGCTTCTTAGATGAAATACGACCATGAAATGGATTTGACTCCATATGTTTTTAAGTCCATAATTTGACCGTGACTTGGATCGTTCTTTTTCACGATGCCTTCGATGCCGAGTTCGAAGTTTGGCAAACCGATCTTCAGGACGAACTGTTGGCTCATGCCAAGTTGCTGGCTGAGTTTGGACCCAATTTGGGGCGCCCAACGGTCGATACCCTCAAGGGCTCTCAGCACACCAACATGAAAGAACTTCGGTTTTCCTGGAACGGTCAGGTCTGGAGAGTGGCTTTTGCCTTCGACCCTCACCGACAAGCGATTTTGCTGGTCGGTGGGGACAAGGGCGGGGCCGATCAGCGCAGGTTTTATAAGCGCCTGATCACGTTGGCGGATGAGCGCTTTGACAACCATCTGATCACTCTGAGTCCATTAAGCAAGGAGTCCAAACATGGCAAGAAAACTCGATGATGTGATGGCCGCACTGCCCAAAGACCGGCAAAAGCGGATCGAAGCTCGCGCGATGGAGTTGGCCACCCTCAAAGACCTGCGTCAGGCTGCGCGGCAAACTCAAGAGCAAATGGCCGCTGCCCTGGGGGTTCGCCAGGACACCATCTCCAGGTTGGAAAAGCGCAGTGACATGCTTCTTTCTACGCTGCGCCACTATGTCGAAAGCATGGGCGGAAAGCTGGAGTTGGTGGCCAAGTTCCCTGACCGTCCACCCGTGGTGATCGACCACATCGGAGCGGATGTGACCCTCCACAAGCGCGGAAAAACTTCTAGGCGGGTGCGTGTAGCAGCCTGAAATAAAGTTCAGTGTCATACGCCAGGGTGTCTGTCGCACTCAAGAGATGTTTTCCTAACAGATTGTGACCTCTTGAGGTGTACCGCAGACGTCGGCCTCGCACCCATTGCCAAATCGCCTCGTACCAAATGCCGATCTGCGACTCCACAACTAGAAAATTCAGGCGCTGAATAAAAATGGACGGGTTCAACCATGGGTTCGCCGTTCGCCTGCATGGAGTGCACGGCAGATCTCGGTCAACATCTTTTCCAAGTCTTTGACTTGGCTTGCTATGCCGTACACATATTTGTCAGGGCGTGCAATCACTGCGATGGCTTGGTGAGCGTCCAGCCAGTTGCTGAGCAGGCCGTCTCTTTCTTCGAAAACCAGGGATTTCTTTGAATGTGTGGCATTTGACCCTGCACGTTGAACGACCACGCACTGGCCCTCAATGGCCTTCAGACAGCGCCAAGCTTCATCACTCATTTCTTCCAGGACTTTGGTCGAGTTCAGCACCACCAAAAAATGCGCGCCGGTTTTGTCGTCTAAAAGCGCCCAGTCGCCACAAGCGACGCGATCAGCCTCACGCACCCAAGGCTGGATGAAAAGATCGCCTGCAGCAGGTGCCAGTTCACCATTCGTGTGGTGAGCAATGAGTCCGGCCTCCAGGCCCGGTATGAAGCGCTGCCTTATCGTTTCCGCACGGCCTGATCGAATTTCTTCTTCCAGCGCACGATCGCGTTCACGTGCTTTTTGCATGTCCAATTCACCAATGATCAAACCAAATGATTTGGCATGACCGACCACCGTGCGCACATGCTTTTTGCGTTCGATGGTGTAGGTGTCCAGCAATCGGTCGCTGGACCTTCCGCGCAGGACGGCATCGAGCTTCCAGGCCAGATTGCTGGCGTCGCGCACGCCTGCACACAAGCCTTGCCCTAAAAAAGGAGGCATTTGGTGCGCCGCATCACCGGCCAAAAAGACCCGGCCTTGGCGCCACTCTTGCACGACCAGGGCATGGAATCGATACACGGCGGTCCGGCAATGCGCCAGGTGCTGTGTGTCGGTGAATTCGCCCAGCACGCGCCATACCGCTTCATGATGGTTGCGATAAAACTCGGGATCTTCGTGCGGCAATAACTTGATTTCCCAGCGGCGCAAATTTCCGGGGCCAACGATGTAGGTGCCCGGACGGCTGGGGCGGCAATACTGAACGCAACGCCGGGGCAATTCGATGGGGCCATGGATCCATGCATCCACGACCACCCACCATTCGTCGAAAGCGAGATCTTCAATCGGTGCGGCAAGTTGCTTGCGCACCAGGCTGCTGGCCCCGTCAGCGGCCAGCAAATAGCGCGCTCGAACTTTGATTTCTTTGGATTCTTGCAGATTCAGAATGCGTGCAGTCACCCCATCATGGTCTTGCTCAAAATCGATCAGTTGATGCGCCAATGATGTGCGCACATGGGGAATTTTGCCGATGGCTTTGCGCATCACCGCTTCCAACTCGGGCTGAACGAACATCCATGAGGGTTCCCAGCCCAAAGCGTTTGGAGGAGGGGCAGGATAAAACCGTTTGATGATTTGACCCTCCAGGCCCACATAATCCGTGCCCGGATGTGGCGAGGCCATCTCTGCCACTTCGGATGCCATCCCGCATTCCTGCAACACTCGAAAGACTTCCTGATCTGCGGTGATGGCGCGAGGCTTGTCGTAAATGGATGCGGCTTGATCCATGATCAAAACGCTGTGGCCACGTTGTCCCAACAGGCTCGCCAGTGTCGCCCCTGTAGGGCCATAGCCCGAAATCAGGATGTCCACATCGATCCGCTCTGAGTTTTTTGCATTCATGACAGTGTTTGAATTGCAGAGCTTCCTTGAACCTGTCTTTCGTTAGACTCCGCGCCCTCGACTGTACAGCGCTCGAAAGCAGTCCACCAAGCTTCTTTTAAAACCTGATTCGCCTGGCGTTTGAAAAACGACTGCAAATGCGGATGCTGGAAAATTTCCACTTCCCTTGGGTCAGAAAAATGGGTCAGGGTCGGGATCCTTGGCCTTTGTACACGAACATTTAGTGTGGTGTGCTTCAACCCGCGCAGCGGGCTCGGCCAAAGAAAAAGGCGCCGTAGCGCCTGTTTCCGACACTGAAGTGTCTGGGCGAGCTTCTGTTGCCCCTGCTTAGCGCAGGACCCCGAGGGGGCAGCATGTCCGTATTGCACTCGCTTTCGGAACATCTTGATCAAATTTTAATGCAAATGGATGGGTTGTCAATGAATGCACGTTGAATCTGATGGCCCCCTTCAATGCTCAATTCCATTGAGCCCACAACCCAGGGCAGGTCGAACGCATCCACAAGGTCGTGACCCTGTGTTTTGCGCTCATGCCCCAAACCCCTCTATCGCTTCCGCACAACCCTCCGGCGCTTCCTCATGCGCCAAATGCCCCAGCCCCGGCCAATCGATGCGCTGAATGTGCGGCAGCAACTTCATCACTTCGTCGGCCTGGCCGGGCGGGATGGTGCCATCGTTCAAACCAATTTGCATTTGCACCGGCACCGCCAATCGTGGCAATTCACGCGCAAAGGTTTGCAAATCCCAAGCCGCCATCATTTGCAGCACGCCACGGGCATGTGCAGGTTGTGTGAGCAAATAGCGGTAGCAGCGTTGTCCCACCGCATCGATGCTTGAGCCGGTCTGCGCCAGCAGTTTGTCGGCCATCTGCGTGTGTTGCACCTGCTTGGCCGCGATCCAGCCCGACAGCGGGTTGCGACCCACCACCCAGGCCGCCAGCGGGTAAAACCAGCGTGCGCTGCCCGGCATGGGCAACCAGGCCGGGTTCAGGGCCACCAGTCGGCCCGGATCGCCCTGGGCCAGCCAAGCCACGTCCATCAGGCATTGGGCAGCCAACGCCGCCCCAGCCGAGTGGCCCACCCAAAGGGCAGGGCGCACTTTCAGTTGGTTCAGCAAAGCCAACAGCGCCTGCGCCACATGCGGCAGCGAGGGCGAATGGTGCGGCAGTGGGTGGCTGAAGGCATGGCCGGGCAGATCGACCGCATACACCGTGTGCTGCCGGGCCAGCAGGGGCATCAGGTCGCGCCAGGTGTGGGTGGATGCGCCGGTGCCGTGCAACAACAGGCAGACTGGCCCTTGGCCCATGCGTTGCACATGCCAGCGCATTTCGCCGCAGCGCACAAACACGCTTTGCGCGCTGTGCGGCCACTCGTGGCGCATCTGGGCCCAATCGGGCGCGGGGTAGAGCGCACCCAGCATGTTCAGCGCGCCAGGGCCTGGCGTTCCAGATCCATGGCCGCCGCCAGCCGTTTCGATTGCACATGCGGCATGGGCAGGTAGCGGCCGTCCATGGTGCGGGCCAAGGCCTGTGCCAAGGGTTCGGGTTGTGGTGCGGTGTCGATCCACAGCGAGGCATGGCCGGTTTGTGCCCAGCGTTGCGCCATCGCCTGGGCTTCGGTTTGCGCCTGCTGTCGGCCACCCAGGCCTTGCAGGGTGACGTTGGCGCGGCCATCGCTCAGCACCACCAGCAAGGGCGTTTGCCCTTCGCGTTTCAGGTGCTGCGCCTGCTCCAGCGCCAATCGCAGGGCGCTGGCCACGGGCGTGCCGCCTCCGCCGGGCAAACCGGCCAAGGCGCGTTTGGCGCGCACCAACGACCGGGTAGGGGGCAGCAGGCATTCGGCGCGTGCGCCGCGAAACCCGATCACGCACACGCTGTCGCGGCGCGCATAGCTTTGTGCCAGCAGCAACTCGACCGCGCCCTTGGCTTGGGCCAGTCGGTGGATGGCGGCCGAGCCCGAGGCGTCCAGCGCCAAAATCAGGCAGGTGGGGCTGTGCTGTTGGTAACGCTTGGTGTGAAAGTCTTCGGCGCGCAGCAACACCCGGCCTTGGGCATCGCTGTGCAAGGGGCGGCTGCGCAGGCGTTGGCGCGGGGCCGCATGGCGCAAGGTGGCCAACACATCCAAACGGGCCTGATCACCAGGGCGACCGGGTCTGGAGGGCAGGGGGCGACCGCGTTGGCTGTTGCGCCGCAATTCGCCGCTGTGCCCCTGGGCGCTGCCCGAGCGGCTGGCCTGGGCTTGCCACAACATGCGGTCCAGCACGTCGGTGGGCAAGCTGGCCAGGCTGGCGGCCAGCAGCATCTCGGGCGGCGGCAGGGGCTCGGCCTGGCTTTCGCCCGGGTTTTCTGAATCGGGTGGCTCAGGCGGCTCGGTCGATTCGGCTTCCGATGGCGTTGGTGGTTCGGGCGCGGCTTCTTCGCTGGCCTGCGGCCAGCGGGTGGCGCGTGGCACCAGCACGGCGCGGATCGAGCGCGTCAGGTCTTCTTCGATCAGGGTGCGTGCCCCGCGCAAGGCCGCATGCACCTGTGCCAAACGCCAGGCAAAACGCAAGGCGCGTGCATCCACGATGCCCAGCGACTGCGCCACCTCCATCAGGGCACGCAATGCGCCAGGGTCGGTCTGCATCTGTTGCAAGCACAGGCGCGCCTGTTCAACCTCAGGGTCGGTCAGTGGGGTCAGGGCTTGGGCATGGCGCAGGCTCAGCCCATCGAGCTGGATCCAGAACGCCAGGCGTTGCGCCACGCTGGTGTGAAGCACCGTTTCATCCGGGTCCGACTCATCGACCGCGAACAGGGTGAGGTCGCAGGCCAGGGTGCGGCCGCGCGGGTCGCTGATCTGGCGCTGGTCCATGGTTTGGGTCAGTCGCGCCAACAAGGCGCGGGGCGCACGCTCGGCCATGGGCATCAGCAACCACGCCCCATCGGCTTGCGCCAGCAGTCCGCTTTGCCATTGCAATTGGCCGCTTTGCAAAGTGGCGCTCAGGTCGATACCGCCCAGCAAGGCCGGGTCGTCGGCGCTGATGGGCAAACGCAGGGCCTTGGGGGCGGCGGCTTGCCAGGCGGCGATCCAGCGCTCTCGCACCGGGCCGTGTCGGGCCCTGACCCAGACCCCGCCCAGTTGCGGGCCGTCGACTTGCAAGGCGTGCAGGGCCCAGCTGGCGTCGGCCCAGGCTTGCTGTGCCGCTTCGTCGGGCCAGCCGGGTTGGCTCATGCGCCCAGCACCTCGTCCAGGGTGCGTTGCACCCGCACGCCGCTGTCTGTGTCGTCCAGCGGATCTCGACGCAAACGGTGGCGCAGGGCCATGACGGCGATTTGACGCAAATGAGCCGGTGTCACCGCCTTGGCCCCGTGCAAGGCGGCGCAGGCGCGGCTGGCGCGCATCAGGGTCAGTTCGGCCCGCAAGCCATCGGTGCCCAGGCGCTGGCACAGGTCGGCGCACAGGCGCAGCACGTCTTTGCCCGCCTGTACTTCGGGCAACAACTTGCGCGCCTTGACCACGCGCTTTTGCAGCTTGTCGTTGGCGGCTTGCCATTCGGCCCGGAAGCCCGCCGGGTCGCGCTCGAAGGCGTCGCGGCGCAAGATCACGTCCATGCGCAGATCCAGGTCTTGCGGGGTTTTGACGTCGACCGACAGGCCGAAGCGATCCAGCAACTGCGGGCGCAATTCGCCCTCTTCGGGATTGCCGCTGCCCACCAGCACAAAGCGCGCCGGGTGGCGCAGGCTCAGGCCTTCGCGTTCGACCAGGTTCTCGCCCGAGGCGGCCACGTCGATCAGCAGATCGACCAAATGGTCTTCCAGCAGGTTGACTTCATCAATGTATAAAAAACCGCGATGCGCTTTGGCCAGCAGGCCGGGGGCGAACTCGCGCACGCCTTGCACCAGGGCTTTTTCCAGATCGAGGGCGCCCACCACGCGGTCTTCGGTCGCACCCAGCGGCAGATCGACCACCGGCACCGCCCGGATCTCGGTTTTTTTGCCCACCGTTTGTCCGCAACTGGCGCAGGCCTGGCCGGGGTTTTGACCATTCGGGTCGCAACCATAGGCACAACCGCTGACCACCTTGATCGGCGGCAACAAGTCGGCCAGGGCGCGCACGGCGGTCGATTTGCCCGTGCCCCGGTCGCCCATGATGAGCACGCCGCCCACGGCTTGATCCACGGCCACGATTTGCAGGGCCAGGGTCATGTCGTCCTGACCGACCAGGGCCGCAAAGGGGTAAGTGTGTGCCATCTGTCGCTTTCTGTTGGGGACTTGTCGCCCGTCTGTGTGCACCAACCCGTTCCGGGGCTGTTCTGACCCTATTATCAAGTTCGACAATATAAAGTGTCAACCATGATTGACACATCCCGTTTTTCCGCTTAAATTGGGGGCATTCCTTCCACAGGGCCCTTCAGATGTCTGTGCTTGACTCTTTGTCCGACCCCAGCGCCTTGCGCCGGTGGCCTGCCTCGCAATTGCCCGAGGTCACTGCCGCCCTGCGTGAAGAGCTGCTGCACAGCGTCGCCAAGACCGGTGGGCACCTCAGTGCCAACCTGGGCACGGTCGAGTTGTCGGTGGCCTTGCACCATGTGTACGACACCCCGCACGATCGCATCATTTGGGACGTGGGGCACCAGGCTTATGGCCACAAAATCCTCACCGGTCGCCGCGACCGCATGCACACCTTGCGTCAAAAGGATGGCATCAGTGGCTTTCCCCGCCGTGATGAGAGCCCCTACGACGCTTTTGGCACGGCCCACTCTTCCACCAGCATTTCGGCGGCTTTGGGCATGGCCATGGGCGCGCGCTTGCGCCACGAGTCGCGCAAAGTGGTGGCTGTCATCGGCGACGGGGCCCTGAGCGCGGGCATGGCTTACGAGGGCATGAACAACGCCGGCGCCAGCGACCTGGATGTGCTGGTGATCCTCAACGACAACGACATGTCGATCAGCCCCCCCGTGGGTGCGCTGAGCGACTACCTCAATCGCCTCATGCAAGGTCGTTTCGAACAAGCCCGCCAACGCTTGGGCGCGCGCTTGCGCGAGTTTGCGCCCCCCTTGTTTGAACTGGCGCGCCAGATCGAGCAACAGGCCAATGGCTGGGTGCAACCCGAGACCTTGTTCGCCAAGTTGGGTTTCACCTACCACGGCCCCATCGACGGCCACGACATTCATGGGCTGGTCGACAAACTCAAAGACTTGCGCTCACGCTCGGGTCCGCAGTTTTTGCACATCGTCACCCGCAAAGGCAAGGGCTATGCCCCGGCCGAGCGCGACCCCATCCATTACCATGGCCCCGGCAAATTCGAGCCGGCGGTGGGCTTGCCACCGCCCAAGGCCGGCAGTCAACCGACCTACACCCAGGTGTTCGGCCAGTGGTTGTGCGACATGGCCGCACACGACTCCCGATTGGTCGGCATCACGCCAGCCATGCGCGAAGGCTCGGGCATGGTCGAGTTCAGCCGCTTGTTCCCCGACCGTTATGTCGACTGTGGCATCGCCGAACAGCACGCCGTCACCTTTGCCGCCGGTTTGGCTTGCGAAGGGCTCAAGCCGGTGGTCGCCATTTACTCCACCTTCTTGCAGCGCGGCTACGACCAACTGATCCACGACGTGGCTTTGCAAAATTTGCCGGTGGTGTTCGCGCTCGACCGCGCCGGTATCGTGGGCGCCGATGGGGCCACCCATGCGGGCGTGTTCGACATTCCGTTTTTGCGCTGCATCCCCAACATGGCGATTGCCTGCCCCAGCGACGAGAACGAGTGCCGCGATTTGTTGACCGTGGCCCATGCGCAAGACATGCCGGTGGCGGTGCGCTATCCGCGCGGCACCGGTCCGGGTGCGCCCATGCAAATGGGCTTGCCCGATCTGGCGCAAGCCCGAACACGCATCGGCAAGGGCCGCTTGTGCCGCCAGGGCCGTGATGTGCTCATGCTGGCATTCGGACCCTTGTTGCACCCCGCTTTGAAAGTGGCCGAGCAAATCGATGCCACCGTGGTCGACATGCGCTGGGTCAAGCCGCTGGATGTCGATTTGTTGCTGCCCTTGGCGCGCGAGCACAGCCGTGTGGTGGTGCTCGAAGAAGGCGCTGTGCAAGGCGGCGCGGGCTCGGCGGTCATGGAGTGCCTGCACGAGCATCGCATCATGCGCGAGGTCTTGGCGTTGGGCATTTCGGATGCCTTCACCGAGCACGGCGACCCCAAGTTGTTGTTGGCCGAGCAAGGGTTGGACGAAGCCGGCATTTTGTCGCGCATCGAACGCCATTGGCCCGAGGGCGCACGCGCCTCCGGGGTCAGAAGGGTCTCCTGATGCACATCTGGACCGTCGGTCTGAATCACAAAAGCGCCACGCTGGATTTGCGTGAGCGCTTCGCTTTTGCCAGCGATCAGTTGCCCGATTCGCTCTCGCAACTGCGGGGCCATTTGGGCGATGGCGCCGAAGTGGCGATTTTGTCCACCTGCAATCGCACCGAAATCTACGGTGCCGCCCCCACCGACCACACCCTGGGTGCCCTGGACTGGCTGGGCCGCGTGGGTGGGGTGTCGTCCAGCAGTTTGCAACCGCACGTTTACGTCTGGCAAAACACCGAAGCCGCACGGCACGCCTTTCGGGTGGCCAGCGGGCTCGACTCCATGGTGCTGGGCGAGCCCCAAATCTTGGGGCAGCTCAAGCAAGCCATCAAAGCCGCCGAAAACCACGGCGCGATCGGCAGCGCCCTGGGTCAGTTGTTTCAACGCTCGTTTGCCATCGCCAAAAAGGTGCGCAGCAGCACCGAGATCGGCGCCCACTCGGTCAGCATGGCCGCTGCGGGCGTGCGACTGGCCTCGCGTTTGTTCGAGCGCTTTGACGAGCTCAGCGTCTTGTTGGTGGGCGCGGGTGAAATGATCGAACATTGCGCGGCCCACTTCCAGGCACGCCAGCCGCGTCGCATGGTGATCGCCAACCGATCCGAAGCGCGCGGTCAGGCCCTGGCGCAGCGCTGGCAAGCCGAGCAGATGCCCTTGGCCGATTTGCCCCACCGTTTGCACGAATTCGACATCGTCATCAGTTGCACCGCCAGCACCTTGCCCCTGATTGGCTTGGGCGCTGTCGAGGCCGCTTTGCGCCGCCGTCGCCATCGCCCCATGTTCATGCTCGATCTGGCCGTGCCGCGCGACATCGAGCCCCAGGTCAAAGGCCTGTCCGATGTGTTTTTGTACACCGTGGACGACTTGGCCGAGGTGGTGCAAACCGGCATGGATCAGCGTCGCCAGGCTTACACCCAGGCCGAGACCATCATCGAAGAAGGCGTCAACCACTACCAGGCCTGGCTGTCGCAGCGCCGCCATGTGCCACTCATCCAGCAGGTGCATGCCCTCAGCCACCAGTGGCACGAACAGGAATTTGCCCGTGCCCTGAAGTTGCTGGAAAAAGGCGAAACCCCGGCCCAGGTGCTGGAAGCGTTCTCGCGCGGCTTGCGCCAAAAAATGATGCACCCGTATTTGCAGGCGCTGAGCGACACCGAAACCGACCAGCGCGAACTGGCCGAGGCCAGCTTGCGCCGGGTGTTTTTGTCTTCCAAAAGTTGATCTGCTGCTGAGCCCGACTTCACGGATTGCAGTGGTCGCAGCGGCTCGGGTCGGCATGACTGGCTGAGCCCGCCGGCTTGACTTCGGTGTGACCACAGCCTGCGCAACGCCAGATCAGGGCTTTGGACAGCGCGGTGGGTAATCCGCAGGCGCGGCAGGGCAAACCGGGCTGGCGCTCGGTCACGGCGTAGCCCGGCCAGTCGCAGCTTGGGCAGTGCGATCGCAACTTGTTCACCAGGTCATGTGCGGCGCGCACGATCATGGCCTGTCGGGTGGGGTTGCAAAAAGCCCGCAAGTCGTTTTCCACCCAAACTTGTCCCTTAGGCGATTCCTGGCGGCAGGCGGCATAGGCACTCAACAACATGTCATGATCGGCCAGGCCTTTGCGAACACGGGGGTGTGCCACACCTTCAGGGCGCATGAGCAGATGGTGCTGCGGGAAGCCAGCCTCCCGGGCAAATTGCGTCAACTCCGATTCGTTGCGCACATTGCGTTGCAGGCTGCGGGCCGGTCCTTGCGCCACGCCGGTGACTTCCAGGTTGCGCTCGTCGTCGATCCAGACCAGCATTTCCACATTCCAGGGCATCAGACCCCCAAAGGGGTCGGGCACGAAAGCCCCTTCGCTGGCCAAACCCAAGGGGGAGCCCAACAAATCCATGCCGATGCGAGCCTTGCGTCTGACTGTTTGCAATTGGCTTTGCAAGCGCGGCACCTCTCCACTGAAGGTGCCCAGTCGATCCGTGTCATAGCCATCCGCCCTGACCACCCGGCAGCCCAGTTGGTCTTGCAACAAAGGACCGATCAATGACTCTTTACCGTGCTGGGTCAGAAAGGCTACCGAGCGGTCGACGTAAAACAAGGCCATGGCTAGAACTTCGGAGTTTTCCCCACTTTAACCCAGCACCATGTTGGCGACCTGGGTGTAGAGCGCAATGCCAAACAAGATGTTGAGCGGGAATGTGACCCCGAGCGACAGCCCGAAGTACAGCGAGGGGTTGGCCTCGGGAATCGCATAGCGCAGCACGGCGGGGACGGCAATATAGGAAGCGCTGGCGGCCAGCACCATCAGAAGCGCCGCATCGCCCACCGACAGATTCAGCACCCACGACACACCCAGCGCCAGGCTGGCGTGTGCCACCGGCCCCAAGATCGCATAGGCGATCAAAACGGGCGATTTGCCTTTGACCTGAGACAAGTTGCGTGCCGCCATCAAACCCATGTCGAGCAGGAAAAACGCCAGCATGCCTTTGAATAAATCGGCAGAGAAGGGCTGCATGGCGGCTTTGCCGGCTTCGCCAGAAAAAAGCCCCACGGCCATCGAGCCCAGAAGCAACAACTGCGCTCCGTCGGTGAACGACTCGTGCAGGATCTTGCCCATTGACACCCCGCTTTTGGGTGCGTTCATGTTCAGGGCGGCACCTCCTGCGGCTTGCAGCGAAACGCCAGATGCAGCACTTTGCTGACGCAGGCTGTTGGCGATCACCACCGCCATGATGATGGCGGGGGATTCCATCAGTGCCATGCCGGCGGCCATGTGTCCGCCGTAGGCAATGCCCTGATTTTCCAGGTACTGCACTGCGGTGACAAAAGTCACTGCGCTCACCGATCCGTAGGTGGCCGCCACAGCGGCAGCGTCGTAACCATCCACCCAGCGACGCAACAAGCGGTATCCGATGAAGGGCACGATCAGGGCCAATGCAATGGCCGCTCCCAGGCTTTTGCCCACCTCCGGCGTGAGCCCCGATTGGGCCAACGCGAAACCACCCTTGAGACCCAGGGCCATCAGCAAGTAGAGGGACAGAAAGCGGGAGATGGCAGGCGGAATTTCCAGGTTGGACTTGACGGTTCCGGCCAGCACGCCAAAGACAAAAAACAATATCGCGGGGTCGAGCATGTGGTTCATTTTTTTCACTCCTTGGGCGAGATCTTAAGGAGATCAATGAATCATGTAAAATCGATTTTAACGTCTTTTAATATAGATAAAAATCTATGAATATCACGTTTCGTCAATTGCGCTTGTTTCTCGCCCTTGCCGACACCGGCAGCGTCAGTGCCGCTGCACGAGCCATGCACGTGACGCAGCCCACCGCCTCGATGCAACTGCGTGAGGTGAGTCAGGCCGTTGGTTTGCCGATCTATGAGTTGGTGGGCCGCAAGATTCATCTGACCCAGGTCGGCCATGAATTGGCTGCCACGGCCCGTGCCATGATGCAAAGTTGGGATGGCTTTGAGCAGCAAATCGATGCCATGAAGGGCTTGTCGCGCGGCAAGTTGCGCATTGCTGCCGTGAGCACCGCCAAATATTTCATCCCGCGCCTGGTGGGTACCTTTTGTCAGCAGCATCCGGGGATCGATGTTTCGCTTGAAATCCTCAACCGCGACGGCGTGGTGCAGCGTTTGCGCGATCACCTCGATGACCTCTACATCATGTCGCAACCGCCGCTGGACATGGACTTGTGTGATGAAATTTTGATGCCTAACCCCATCGTGCTGATCGCCGCCGAGCGCGATCCATTGGTGCGTCGTGCCGATTTGAAATGGCGTGACTTGCAAGGCCAGCGTTTCATCCTGCGCGAAAAAGGCTCCGGCACCCGGATGGCCGCCGATGCGCATTTCAAAAGTCAGCGCTTTCGTCCCGATGTCCGGTTGGAGCTGGGTAGCAACGAAGCGGTCAAAGAGTCGGTGGCAGCAGGGCTGGGCTTGGGGGTCATTTCACTGCACTCGATTCAGGGGGCAGGGCAGGGCTTGGGCGTCAAGGTGCTGGACATGGCTGGATTCCCACTCCCATCGGCTTGGCATGTGGTGCACCACAGCGGACAAAAGCTCTCGCCTTTGGCCCATGCTTTCAAGCAACACCTGTTGAGTCCTCATCAAAAAGCCCCGTTGCGCCGCAAATCCAGGCGCCTATAATGGGATCAGGCAGGAGAGTTGGGTGAACCCACCCATACCGAAGGCGCAAACTCCCATACACGCTCAGGTTCCGTACTGCCATTTCTATCAGCCGACTGGAGAGACGTCGCCACGCGACGCACCGAAGGAGCAAGCGGCACCCATGCGGGGTGTGCGTGAATCTCTCAGGTACCAAGGACAGGGGGAGCGGCAACCCGTGCGTGCGCACACGGTTGTCTGGTCCGTTTTTTTCGACCTTTCGCTGTGCTTGCCCGTGCGGGACCGTTCAAGGAACCCTCATGAAAGTCATCGTTTTGGGCAGCGGCCTGCTGGGCGTCAGCTCGGCTTATTACCTCTCGCAAATGGGCCACGAAGTCACCGTGGTCGATCGTCAGGCCACCCCAGCGGCAGAAACCAGTTTTGCCAACGGGGGTCAGATTTCGGTCAGTCACGCCGAGCCTTGGGCCAATCCCAGCGCACCGCTCAAGGTCTTGAAGTGGCTCGGTCAGGAAGATGCGCCTTTGTTGTTCCGTTTGCGAGCCGACATGCGCCAGTGGTTGTGGGGCCTGCAATTTTTGCGCGAATGCACCCCGGCGCGCACCCGCCACAACATCGAGCAGATCGTGCGACTGGGCACTTACAGTCGCAGCATGCTGCGCGAATTGCGGGCCACCACCGGCCTGAATTACGACCAGCGCACCCAGGGTATTTTGCATTTCTACACCTCGGCCAAGGAATTCGATGCGGCTCTGGCACCCACCGAGCAAATGCGCGAATTGGGTTGCGACCGTCAGGTGGTCAGTGCCGAAGAGGCGGTTCGCCTGGAGCCTGCGCTGGCCAGCGTGCGCCACATGCTGGCCGGAGCCACTTACACCGCGGAAGACGAGTCGGGGGACGCCAATCGGTTTGCCCGTGAACTGGTCAAATTGTGCGAAGCCCAGGGCGTGAAATTTCTCATGAGCCACACCGTCACCGCTTTGCGCCAGGCCGGCGGGACTTTGGATCACATTGAGGCCACCGACAGCGAAGGCCGTTTCCAGCGCTTGCGAGCCGACGCCTATGTCATGGCCATGGGCAGTTTCAGTCCGCTCTACGCCGACGCCTTGGGGTTGCGCTTGCCCATCTACCCAGCCAAAGGTTACTCGGTCACGTTACCGGTCAAGGATGCGGGCAAAGCCTATCAGGTCAGCTTGACCGATGACGAATACAAGCTGGTGTTCTCGCGCCTGACCGGTCCGGGGGGAGACCGTTTGCGCATCGCCGGCACGGCAGAGCTCAACGGCTACGACCGCGACCTCAACCGCGTGCGCTGCGAGGCCATTGTGCGCCGCGTTGAGCAACTGTTCCCCGGAGCGGGGCACCTGGATCAGGCCAGTTTCTGGACTGGTTTGCGCCCAGCCACCCCCAGCAATGTACCGCTGATTGGGCGCACCCGTTACCCCAACCTTTACCTCAACACCGGGCATGGCACGCTGGGCTGGACACATGCATGTGGTTCGGGCAAGTCGATTGCCCGCATCGTCAGCGGTTTGCAACCCGAGGTCGACTTCGACTTCTTGTCCTGATCCCGACGGGTGGAAGCACCCTTGCGCACAAGGAGATTTGATTTTCGTTTTAATCTGTTTCAGATGAAACGCAGTATCACTTCTCTTTGGCCGCTGGCCACCCCGTTTTTGGCGGCCCTGGTCGCCCTTTGGGCGCTGGGCCATCCCATGGGCTGGATTGGCATCGTGCTCAGTTCAACGGCTTTGGTGGGGGCCGTGCTGGCTTCGGTCCACCACGCCGAGGTCATCGCCCATCGGGTTGGCGAGCCCTACGGCACCTTGGTCTTGGCCTTGGCGGTGACCATCATCGAAGTTGCGCTGATCGTCTCCATCATGTTGGCCGATGGTTCTTCCTCGGGCAGTTCGCCCAACTCAACGGCCACTTTGCCGCGCGATACCATCTATGCGGCCATCATGATCATCTGCAATGGCGTGGTCGGCTTGTGCATCTTGCTCGGAGGGATGCGTCACCGCGAGCAGTCTTTTCGGATTGAGGGTGCACACAGCGGTTTGGCTGCCCTGGCCACCCTGGCCGGGCTGGTTCTGGTGTTACCCAACTACACCACCAGCTCTGCCGAGGGCACCTACACCCCTTCGCAACTGATCTTTGCGGCTCTTTCGTCCATCGCCTTGTGGGCGGTGTATGTTTTCATCCAGACCGTGCGGCACCGCGACTATTTCCTGCCCGCCACGGCCCAGCACGATGAAACTGTGCACGCCGCACCTCCTACGCTCTTGCGCACCATGGCCAGTTTCTCTTTGCTGCTGATCGCGCTGGTCACGGTCGTGGCCTTGGCCAAACTGCTTTCCCCCAGCCTTGAGGCAGGTCTGCGCGCCGTCGACGCCCCGGTTCAGATGGTTGGCATCATGATCGCTTTTTTGGTCCTATTGCCTGAAACGCTTGCTGCCATGCGAGCGGCGCAAGCTGATCGCTTGCAGACCAGCATGAATTTGGCCTTGGGCTCGGCACTGGCCAGCATCGGATTGACCATTCCGTCGGTCGTGGCCTTGTCCGTCTGGTTGGAATTGCCATTAACCCTGGGGCTGGAAGCCAAAGACATCGCCATCCTTGCACTGACCTTCGGTGTCAGCGCGATCACCTTGGGTTCGGGTCGCACCCATGTCATGCACGGTGCCATCCACCTTTGCCTCTTCGCTGCCTTCCTCTTCCTCACCCTTGTCCCTTGATCTGTCCCCGATTCATTTCGATGGCAAAAAAACAACCATTAATTGGGGTCAGACCCCAATTACAAAAAACGCTGTGGTGGGAAAGCAACCATTAATTGGGGTCAGACCCCAATTAAGTCAAGGTGTCGCGGTGGGCTTTGGCCTGGGTCTGGATGAGTTCGCGTTGAGCAGGGCTGAGGCGTTGAGCGTTGCGGACTTGCATCACCATGCGAGGATTACCGGCCAGGCGTTCTTCGTGGCGTATCAGGAAGTCCCAGTACAGGGTGGTGATGGGGCAGGCTTGCTCCCCAGTGCTGATGTCCGGTCTAAAAGCGCAGCCTTTGCAATAGTTGCTCATGCGATCGATGTATTTGCCGCTGGCCACATAGGGCTTGCTGGCCATGATGCCGCCGTCACCATACTGACTCATGCCCAGGGTGTTGGGCAGTTCTACCCATTCAACAGCGTCCACATAAACACCCAGGTACCAGGCGTGAACCTCTTGCGGGCGCACACCCAATAGCAAAGCGTACAAACCGGTGACCATCAGTCGCTGGATGTGGTGCGCGTATCCCAGACGCAGGGTTTGATTCACCACCTCTCGGACACACGCCATGGGGGTAGCACCAGACCAAAACACCCCTGGCAGTGGCAGGTCTGCGTTCAAGGCGTTGAGGTCGGCGTATTCTGGCATGCGGGTCCAATACACCCCGCGTACATACTCACGCCAACCCAAAATTTGCCGGATGAAGCCCTCCGCGCTGGCCAATGACACTTGACCGTCTCGATAAGCCGCTTCAGCGGCTTGCACCACCTCGCGAGCGCTCAGCAATTTGAGGTTCAGCGCAGACGACAGCAATGAGTGGTAAAGCCAGGGCTCGCCAGTCCACATCGCGTCTTCGAAGCGTCCAAAAAGGGGCAGACGGTGTTGCACAAAATCATCCAGCGCCAAAAGTGCTTGCTCGCGCGTCACCGGCCAATTGAAATCGTCGATCTTGCCGGGCAATTGGGGCTGTTGCCGAGCCCATTCGATGACCTCACGTGTGATCGCGTCAGGTTCGAAGCGTGGCCAAGAAGGTAAATCTTCGGGGCCTTTTTTTCCAAAAGATTCACGGTTTTCAGCGTCAAAGTTCCATTGCCCACCCACCGGTTGGTCGCCATCCATCAAGATGTCAAATCGCTTGCGCAACTCCCGATACCAAAACTCCATGCGCAGTTGTTTGCGCCCTTGAGCGTGTTTGGAAAAATCGCGCACCGTGGTGAAAAAGTGGGTGTCATCGCTCAGTTTCAGTCCGACTCCCGCTTCGTTACAGACTTGGCGCAGCATGTCCAGCACGCGCCACTCGCCGGGGGCAGTCACCACGACCTCTTGGGCTTGCATGCGATCCAGGTCGCGCCGCAGGGCATCAGCCAGGGTGATTGCGGCGTCCGGGTCGTCGATGCTTTGATACAAAACGGCCCATCCTTTGGTGCGCAGGTGTTGTGCAAAGTGCCGCATCGCACTGAGAAAAACCACCGTGCGTTGTTTGGACGAGGCCACATGGGTTGATTCGCCCATGGCCTCGGCCATCCACACGGTGTCCTGGGTCGGGTCAAAGTCTTCCAAGACCTGAGCTGTTGCATCCAACTGATCGCCCAGAATCACCACGCACCGCCGTACTGCCATGTCGCACTCCCTGATGAGGGCATCGTAATTGCAGCACAATTTCTCTGCTGAAAAAATCCAAATGTCCTTTGAGCGCACCCGACCATCGCATTGATCCCTCAAGCCTCAACGCCTTGCCACGCACCAGTGGCGTCTATATCTTCAAAGGCGAGGGCACACTGCCGCTTTACGTGGGCAAAAGCGTGGACATTCGCGCCCGCGTCCAATCGCACCTGCGGGCCAAAGACGAAGCCGCCATGTTGGCCCAATCCCGCCGGGTGGATTTCATCGAAACCGCCGGCGAGATCGGCGCCCTGTTGTTGGAAGCGCGACTGATCAAGCAGTGGAGTCCTCTTTTTAACATCCGCCTGCGCCGCTTGCGGGGCTTGTGCACCATCGAGTGTGTCCACCAAGGGCAGGGCATCACACCCCGCATCGTTGCGGGTCGCTCGGTGGAATTGGGGCGCCAGCATGGTCTGTATGGTCTGTTTTCGTCCGTGCATGCGGCACAGTCGTCGTTGCGGCAACTCGCCGATACACACCGCCTGTGTTTGGGGTTGTTGGGACTGGAAAAAATCACCCAGCGTGGTTGCTTTGGCTTGCAACTCAAAACCTGTTTGGGGGCCTGTGTCGGCCAAGAGGCCCGCGCCGAGCATGACCAAAGGCTGCTCAATGCACTGCAAGACATGCAGGTGCATGCATGGCCCCATTCAGGCATGGTCGATTTGGTCGAGGAGCGTGAAGGATGGCAACAAAGGCATCGCATTTTGAACTGGCGCCACATGGGCACTTGGTGTTCGCGCTCAGGCCAATTCGAGGCCACCGACCCTGGTGCTTTCGACCTCGACACCTACAAAATTCTGGTCAAACCCATCATGATGGGGCAGGCCCGTCTTGAACCACCACCCTTTTAATTGGGGTCTGACCCCAATTAAATTGAACGCCAGGCCAATTTGGCAAAAATTGAGGTTGTTCTGTCCCCAATTAATGGGGCGTTGCAAAAAAACGACCAGAAATTGGGGTCTGACCCCAATTAAGGTGGAAGTCGCATAATCCACGAATGACAATCGGATAGAACCCATGGGACAACTCGCTCTTGCCGCCAAAATCACCCACGTGCCCAGCATGGTGCTGAGCGAGATGCCGGGCGAGCGCCATGGCACGCGCCAGGACGCGATCGATGGTCACATCGAGATCGCACGGCGTTGTCGCGAAGCAGGTGTCGATACGCTGGTGGTGTTTGACACCCACTGGCTGGTCAATGCCAACTACCACATCAATTGCGCGGCGCATTTTCAGGGCGTCTACACAAGCAACGAGTTGCCTCATTTCATCAGCAACATGGCTTTTGAGGCCGATGGCAACCCCGAACTGGGTCATCTGCTGGCCCAAGTCTGCAATGAAATGGGGGTTGAAACACTGGCCCATGACCGCACCACCTTGCAGCCTGAATACGGGACATTGGTGCCCATGCGCTTCATGAATGCCGACAGGCATTTCAAAGTGGTGTCGGTGTCGGCGCTGTGCACATCGCATTACCTGAACGACAGTGCTCGTCTGGGTTGGGCCATGCGACAGGCGGTGGAGCGTCATTACGACGGCAAGGTGGCTTTTTTGGCCAGCGGCTCACTGAGCCATCGCTTCGCTCAAAACGGTCTGGCGCCCCAATATGCCTTCAAGGTGTGGAGCCCGTTGCTCGAGCGGCTGGATCACGATGTCTTGGGCATGTGGGAAACCGGGCAGTGGGCCGATTTTTGCGAGATGTTGCCCGAGTATGCGGTCAAAGGTCATGGTGAAGGTTTCATGCACGACACGGCCATGCTGCTGGGGGCGCTGGGCTGGTCTGCATACACGGGGCATGCAGAAGTGATCACGCCTTACTTTGGGGCCTCGGGGACTGGCCAGGTCAATGCTGTGTTGCCGGTCTTGCCCGTGAGCGCAGACCGCATCCCCGAGTCACAGGCCAGCCGGGCCGATGGCTATCGGGCTTATCCCCGCATCTGAGCCACCGGGCCCTTTCAGGTCGCATCAACCCGGCGAGGTGCGCTTGTAGGCGTGTGCCTGCAATTGATCCAGGGTGACAAAGTCAAGCGCCCTGATGTGGGTGCACTCCAGCACCACCGGCGGGGCCACGCCAGCCAGCAAGGCCTCGCGCCAGCGCAAAGCGCACAAACACCAGCGATCTCCCGCTTGCAGGCCTTTGAAACGGTATTCGGGGCGCGGCGTACTCAGATCATTGCCCACTCGCAGGCTGAATTGCAAAAATTCCTCGGTGACTCGGGCACACACCACGTGGGATCCGGTATCGTCGGCCGCGGTGTTGCAGCAGCCATCCCGGAAATAGCCGGTCAACGGATCAAAAGAGCACGCCTGCAAAGGGGTGCCCAGCACATTCAGGGCCGTGTTAACGCTCATGACATTCTTCCTCTTGTTCTGATGTTACATTTTTAACCACATCCCCACGCACCTGACGGCTTTCGATCCCATGTTTCTCCCATCTTGCCCGGTCCGGCTCTTGTGTGCCAGAGGCCAGGCCGTTGACCTCCTGCAGCACCCGAGTCTCCACCTTGGGGAGCCACCCGCATGACCGCACGTCGCGCTCTCACACCGGGTGCCGCGGTCCGTCACAGGCGGGATGCGTTCCGATTGGGGGTTCGCTTTGCCACCCAAGCCCCCATGTGGGTCTTGTTTGCCGGCATGTTGGGAGTGGGCGCCTTGGGTAAAAGTCAGGGCTTCAACGAGCTTTTTGTGGTGGCCAGCACTTTTTTCATTTTTGCCCAACCTGGTCAGATCGTGATGATGGACATGTTGCTCAGCGGTGCAGCTGTTGTGCCCATTGCGTTGGCCGTGGGTTTCACATCGGTGCGTTTCTTTGCCATGGGCGTGTCCTTGTTCCCCATGCTGCACCGTCGCCATCGCAGTTGGCGCATCGTACCCGCCGCTCACATGCTGTCCATGACCACCTGGACTTTGTCGATGCGTGGCTTTGAGGGCATGGCTTTGCGCCACCGCTGGTATTTCTTTCTGGGGGTGTGCATCCCGTGTTGGGTGGTCGCTGTCCCCGGTACTTGGCTGGGTTTTCATTTGGCGGGTCGCGTTCCCGAAGCGATCACGCTGACTTTGGTCATGCTCAACCCCTTGTTTTTTTTGATGACATTTGCCGACATCAAAGCCCCCATCAACCGCTGGGCTGCCGGCCTGGGGGCTGTGCTGATGCCCGTTTTCAACATGGTGGACAGTGCCACCAGTTTGTTGGCCACCGCCGTGGTGGGGGGTACATTGGCTTATGCCATCGAGCGCTGGCGCCAAACCGCACGTCGCAAGGAGTCCACATGATTGCCAACGATGTGCCCTGGGACGTGGCCTGGTGGGCCTTGGCGGGTGCGGCTCTGGCCAATTACGCCTTTCGGGCCGGGGGTGCTTTTTTTTCTGGCCGAGTCCGGGCCGAAGGTGAGTTTTTCAAATGGGTCACCGCGGTCACCTACGCCCTGATGGCCGGGCTGACCGCACGCCTGCTGATCTTCCCCTCGGGCATGTTGGGGGAGGTGCCTTTGTCGGTGCGCTTGGCCATTGGGGCTGTCAGCATGGCCGTGATGCTGACCCAGCCGTCGACCCGCTTGGTACCCGCTCTGGGGGTGGGCTGTCTGCTGACCTTGATTTATGGTTTTTGGCGCTCTGGCCTGAATTGAGCAAAGACCTGTTGCATCACGGTTCTGATCTCTTGCAAGTGCGGTGCTTCGCTGCGCCTGGACAAGGTCACCAGAGCAAAACGGGCGCACGCATCCAGTGCCGGCTGGATCCTCAAAGGCTCCAAAGCCGGGCACGCGGCTTCGACTGCCAGCACCACCGTGTCGGTTTGCAAGGCCATTTCTTGCAAGTGGGTGATCTCGTCGCTGGTCAGGCGGATCAGGGTTTGCGGATGTGCCTCCTCACCGTAACGCTCCACCAAAATCCGCGCCAATTCTTCGCTGAGTTGGGTTGAAGCCACGGGAAATGCTTTGACCGCATTCAGCGTCAACCTGCGTTGTCGCTGCAAAGGGTGCTGCGGTCTGACCAAAAATCCACCCTGTAGTTCATACACTTGCCCGACCGTCAAGTCGGGCGCTGGCGACAAGGCTCGCACATCGGCCACCAGGGCGTCCACCTGCCGATCTCGGAGCATCTGAGCCAGCGTGGTGGTGTTGGCCCGAAATATGTCGATCTGAAAATGGGGGAAGTGCCGAGCGAAATGGGCCAGCAAAGCTGCGCTCAGGATGGCACCCGGGCCTGAGCTGAGCCCCAATCGCAGGCGCCCGCTGTCATCGCTTTGCAATCCGCTGCCCCTGTGGCGCAGCATGTGGGCATCGTTGAGCAAAACTTGAGCACGGTCCAGTGTGCCTTGTCCGAAGGGCGTCAGCTCAATGCGACGCCCGACCCGGTCAAACAGCAATTGACCCAGATCGTCCTCGAGGCTTTTGATGCTGCGGCTCAAGGCCGGTTGTGTCATGTGCAAAACCCTGGAGGCCCGGACAAAAGAGCCTTGTTGAGCCAGGGTGACAAAATGTTTCAGCTGGATCAGGGTCATTTTCTATGCTTTTTAGATTAATTGAATCGAATTAATAATGCATTGGACATCATGATAATCAGATTCGACAATGGGTTATCCCCTTACACAATCATGCTGGATGAACCAGCGCAGGAGACATGCATGACCCTCATTCGCTCATGGATCGCCTTGGTCGGACTCGGTTTTGGATTTTTAGTTTCGGCATGGGCCCAAACTTTTCCGAGCAAGCCCGTGACCCTCATGGTGCCGTACCCGCCCGGTGGTGTTTCGGATGTGATCGCCAGAACACTCAACACCACACTGGCCAAACACCTGGGTCAAACCGTGATCGTCGAAAATCTGGGTGGCGCCAGTGGTGGGATTGCGGCCCAGAAAGTGCTCAACAGCCCGGCCGATGGGCACCTGATTTTTCAGGGCTCTCCCAACGAGTTGATCCTTGCCCCTTTGTCCAATGCCGCGATCAAGTACAAACCCGAGGATTTCCGCTTGGTGCAAATGATCACCGTCAACCCTCTGGTGATGTTGGCGCGCAAGGATTTCCCGGCCAGCAATGCCGAAGAGTTTTTGGCGGTCGCGCGCAAGGCTGCCGCGGCCAAAAAGCCCGTGACCTATGCCAGTGTGGGTCCCGGCTCCATGTACCACCTGCTGGGTGAGCACCTGTCCAACACAACCGGGATCGAAATGACCCATGTCCCTTACAAAGGGGGCGCGCCGGCCATCCAGGACCTGATGGCGGGTCAGGTCGATATTTTCATGACCGTCTACGGCAAGGGCTATGTTCAATTGGTCGAGGACGGCAAGCTCAAAGCCCCCGTGGTGCTGTCGGCGGATCGGCAGGATTACTTCAAGAAATCACCGCCCCTGCAAGACGGTGCTGGCCTCAAAGGCTTTGTGTTTGAAATGTGGGCGGGCTACTTTGTTCACAAAGACACCCCTGAGGCGGTGGTTCAGGCGTTGCACAAGGCCCTGAGTGAGGTCGCCAACGACAGCGCGATCCGTGCCGCCCTGGAAGATCAAGCCATGATCGTGCCCAGACCTCAACCCTTGGCCGCCATGGCCAGGGTCTACAGCGACAGCACCGCCCGATATCGGGCCATCGCCCGGGCGATGAATTTGCAACCGCAATGAGAGGGCCTCAGCGGCCCAATTTACGGGCTGCCTGATGCGCAGGGCGGTCCAGGCAACGCTTGAGCCAGGCCGCAGTCAAGGGGAATTCGGTCATCAGCCCGGACGACGGCCGGATCCACATGCCCACACTGGCCACGCACAGGTCTGCGATGGTGAAGCGCGGTGCACTCAGGTATTCCTGGCCTTGAGCCGTTTGGGCGGCCAGCACCCCTTCCAGCACCCGCAAGGGCACCCGCAGACGTCCTTCGGCAGCTTCGGCAAGATCGGCCTTGCGCTCGGCCTCGGGCATCGCCATGCGGTGCATCAACACCGTCAAGGCGTCTTTTTCAATTTCGGTCATGCTCCAAAAGGCCCAGCGCAGGGCTTCGCCTTCTTCTTTCAGGTTGGCGCATGAAATGTCAGTGCCATCGCCCTTGCCATGAGCTTTGGCCACATACAGTGCGCACGCCATGCTCTCCCAAACCACCACCCGGCCCGCCGGTGTGTCGTCTTCCAGCGCCGGAATGTGACCATTGGGGTTGAGGGCCAGAAACTCAGGCGTTCGACTCCCGCCGCCTTTGTAGTCGGTCATCACATGTTCGAAAGGAAGGCCGAGTTCGGTGGCGGCCCACAAGGGTCGGATGGCGCGCGATGCGGGGATGCCGTGGATGCGTAGGGTCATGGTGTGCGGGGGATGAAAAAAAGACAAGTTTATCGGTTTGCATGGCGTCATCGCCGGCCATCGGAATGCGCATGCGAGGATATTAAAAAAAACTATCCGATTGGGATGGGCTATTGAAGGGATTAAAAATAAGTATTGGTGTAAACCCTGATCCGTCATTAAACTTCAGGCTATGGATTCTTCAATTTCGATTGAATTCATTAATCAAACCTCAAAACCAAAGAAAGGTAAACACCATGGCCCTCATCAACACCGCTGTCAAACCATTCAAAGTCAACGCCTATCAAAACGGCAAATTCATCACCGTCACCGATCAGGACCTCAAGGGGAAATGGTCCGTGTTGTTCTTCTATCCCGCCGACTTCACCTTCGTTTGCCCGACCGAGTTGGGCGATCTGGCCGACCACTGCGACACCTTCAAGGCCATGGGGGTTGAAATCTACTCGGTGTCCACCGACACCCAGTTCACTCACAAGGCCTGGCACGATACTTCGGACACCATCGGCAAGATCAAGTACCCCATGATCGCCGATCCGACCGGTACCCTGACGCGTCAATTGGATGTGATGGTCGAGTCGGAAGGCCTGGCCCTGCGTGGCACTTTCGTGATCAACCCCGAGGGCGTCATCAAGGCGATCGAGATCACCGACGACGGCATTGGGCGCGATGCCAAAGAGTTGCTGCGCAAGGTGCAAGCCGCCCAGTACATCGCCGCCAATCCCGGCCAGGTGTGTCCGGCCAAGTGGACCCCCGGCGCCGAGACCCTGGAGCCTTCGCTCGACCTCGTCGGCAAGATCTGACCACCTGTTCAGTGCGGCGTCAGGCGGACGATTCGCCCCTGACGGCCGCTGTCACTGCAGCGCTGATTTGTTTCAAACGCATCGATCCGGAGCCTCTCATGTTGAACGACACACTCAAAACCCAATTGCAGGCCTATTTGCAGCGCCTGACCCTGCCCATTGAATTGGTGGCCAGTCTGGACGACAGCACGGGCGCCACGGAAATGCGTGAATTGCTGCGCACGCTGGCAGGCATGTCCGCTTTGATCAAGCTGCGTGAAGATGGCGCCGACGAGCGTCGCCCGTCTTTCTCCATTGCACGCCAAGGCAGTGCCGCTCGGTTGCGTTTCGCAGCGGTGCCATTGGGACACGAATTCACCTCACTGGTGTTGGCCCTGTTGTGGGCGGGCGGACACCCGCCCAAGGTCGAGCCCGAGGTGCTCGATCGGGTGCGGCAACTCAGGGGTGAGCACCGATTCGAGGTCTACATGTCGCTGAGCTGTCACAACTGTCCGGATGTGGTCCAGGCCCTGGCCCTGATGGCGCTGATCAATCCGCACATCGAGACCACGGTGATCGATGGTGCGATCTATCAGGAGGAAGTGCAACGCCGCCATATTTTGGCGGTGCCCCTGGTGTTGCGAAATGGAGAGTCCTTTGCCTCGGGCCGAATGAGCCTGGAAGACATCATGGCCAAACTCGACACTCGTTCGGACTCGCAACAGGCGATGGAACTCGGCGCCCGTGCTCCGTACGACATGCTGGTGGTGGGCGGCGGCCCGGCCGGCGCCGCCGCCGCCGTTTACGCTGCGCGCAAAGGCATTCGCACCGGTGTCGTGGCTGAGCGCATCGGTGGGCAAACCAACGATACGCTGGGCATTGAGAACTACATCTCGGTGCTGGAAACCGACGGGCCCAAATTTGCTGCGGCGCTGGAGTCGCACATGAAGTCTTGCGATGTGGATCTGATGCCGCGTCAAAAGGTGGCCCGCATCATCCCGGCGGCTCAGGGTGGGATGATCGGAGTTGAATTGCAAAATGGCGCTGTCTTGCAAGCGCGCAGCCTCATTTTGTCGACTGGCGCGCGATGGCGCCAGGTGGGGGTGCCGGGCGAGGAGGAGTATCGCAATCGGGGTGTGGCTTACTGCCCCCACTGCGATGGCCCTTTGTTCAAGGGCAAGAGAACTGCCGTCATCGGCGGAGGGAACTCCGGGGTCGAAGCCGCGATCGATTTGGCGGGCGTTGTGGCTCATGTCACCTTGATCGAATTCGGGGACCAACTCAAAGCCGATGCGGTGCTGGTGAATAAATTGCGAAGTCTGCCCAATGTGACCATCCTGACTCAGGCGCAAACGACGGCAATCACGGGGGACGGCCAAAAGGTGAACGGCCTGAATTGGCTCAACCGAGTCACCGGTGAGGAGCAGCACATCGGGTTGGAGGGCGTTTTTGTCCAGATTGGTCTGGTGCCCAATACCGAGTTTCTGAAAGGCACCGTTGCGCTCAATCGGGTGGGCGAGATTGTCATCGACGAGCGTTGCCAAACCAGTCTGCCCGGGATCTATGCGGCTGGCGATGTCACCACGGTGCCCTTCAAGCAAATCGTGATCGCCGCCGGGGAGGGGGCCAAAGCCGCGTTGAGCGCTTTTGATCACCTGATCCGCCAAGGCCGGAGTGTCAGCGAGGTGACTCTGGCATGAGTCGCGCAAGGGTTTTCAATGATGTTTAATTTGAAAACCTGTGTTTTCATAATCGGTTCAATCATGAACCTGAAAAGCCTTGCAGTTCTGCGGGGCTTTTTTGTTCGGCTTTGATGATCAATTGAAAAGTCAAACAATCGCAACCCTTTTAAGGAAACCACAAATGAAAAACACCTTGAAACTCGGATGGATGGCCTGGGCTGCCCTGGCTTTTTCGGTTCATGCCCAGCAACCGGCATGGAAGCAGGGCATGCCCGAGAGCATGGCCACTTCCACCTTGGCCCCTCATGCGGCCAAGCTGACCGCTACCAAAGCGGCTGATGTGGACCTCAGTCGGCTGAAATTGCCTGCCGGATTCAAGATTGAAGTCTGGGCCGATGGCGTGCCCGGTGTGCGAGCCATTGCCCAAGGCGACAACGGCAAGTACTACGCCGGTACCCGCCCACTGGGCCGGGTTTATGAAATCACCGATGCAGGCGGTCAGCGCAGTTCGCGCGTGCTGGTGGACAAACTCGACCAGCCCGCCGTGGCCTACAAAGATGGCAACCTGGTTGTGATGGCAGTGGACAAGGTGTTGCTCTACAAAGGCATCCACCAGAATCCGGGCGTGGCCCCGGAGGACATCACGGCCCGATTTAATCTGCCCAAAGAAAAGCACCACAACTGGAAATACATTGCCTTCGGTCCGGATGGCAAGTTGTATGTGCCGTTTGGTGCGCCTTGCAACATCTGTCAATTGCCCAGCGCAGAATACGCCCAGATTCGCCGTTACAACGCCGACGGCACGGGCATGGAAGTGCTGGCCACCGGCGTGCGCAACACGGTCGGTTTTGACTGGCACCCGGTCACCAAAGAGCTGTGGTTCACCAACCACGGACGTGACTGGATGGGTGACGATACCCCGCATGACACCCTCCATCGTTTGAAAGTCGGTGGTAACTATGGCTTCCCGTTCTGTCATCAGGGCAATGTGCCGGACCCCGACATCAAGAAAGACAATGCCTGTGCCGGCGTGGAGCAACCCGTTGCGCTGATGGGGCCGCACGCCTCCAACATGGGCGCCAAGTTCTATACCGGCGCCATGTTCCCGGCAGAGTACCGCAATGCCATGTTTGTGGCCCGAAAAGGCTCCTGGAACCGCAGCACCAAGATTGGCTTCGATGTGGTGGTGGTGCGTGCCGATGCCGATGGCAAGAATGCCAAGGTCGAGCCTTTCCTGACGGGTTTCCTCAATCCTGCCGATCAGACTTTCTCGGGTCGCCCGGCTTACCTGCATCAGATGGCCGATGGCTCCATGCTGGTGGCCGATGAACAGGCGGGTGTGGTGTACCGGGTTTCTTACGCCAAGTGACCCATGCGCGTTTCTGACCTGCTCAGGGCTTGGGCCTTTTGTGGGGTGGCCTGGTTGGCCGCCCCTTTTTCTTGGTCGCAAACCCTGGATCAGCGCTTGCAAGCTTGCATGGCTTGTCATGGTCCCAAGGGTAACTCGCAAATCGAGAACATCCCGTCGCTGGCTTCCCAACCCCGTTTGTTCCTTGAGAATCAACTGGTTCTGATTCGGGAGGGCGTGCGTGATATTGCGGCCATGAAGGCCTTGCTCGATGGCGTATCCGACGAAGACATTGGTCGCATGGCCCGCTACTTTGCCGAACAGCCCTTGCAACCGCAACCGCGTGCTCGCGATCATGCCTTGCATGACCGGGGGCAACAACTGGCGCAGCAGACCCGCTGTGGCATTTGCCATTTGCCCAATTACGTGGGTCGGGAGCAAATGCCCAGGTTGGCCGGTCAGCGTGAAGACTACCTGGTCCATGCCATGCGCGCCATGCAGTCCAACCAGGCCGTAGGTCGTGATCCCATCATGTCGGCGTCCATCTACGGCATTGCCGAAGCTGACTTGAAGGCCATGGCACATTACTTTGCTCACCTCAAACCCTGAACACCCATGAACAAAAGTCTGTTCGGCGGCTTGGCCCTGTGCGGTATCGTGGCTCACGCCCAAACCTCAGCCACCCAGGATTTGCCCGAGGTCCTCGTGACTGGCGGGCTGCTCGAACAGAAACAATTTGACACACCGGCATCGGTGCAGGTCATTGATGCCCCACAAATCCGTTCGTCCGGGCCCCAAGTCAACTTGTCCGATGTGCTGACCCGAGCCCCTGGTGTGGTGGCCCTTAATCGCAACAACTACGCCCAAGATGTCCAGATCTCGATCCGCGGATTTGGCGCCCGAGCAGCCTTTGGCTTGCGGGGCATTCGCCTGATCGCCGATGGCATCCCGGCCACCACGCCCGACGGCCAGGGTCAAGCTTCAACGGTGAGCCTGACATCGGTTGACCGCATCGAGGTCCTGACGGGGCCGCTGGCCCAGATCTATGGCAATGCGGCTGGCGGCGTCATCCAGACCTTCACCCGTGAGGCCGGCGACCAGCCCCAAGCACTGACCCAGTTGTATGTGGGGTCTTATGGTTTGCGTCGCAGCGATTGGCAACTGAGCGGGCGCACGGGTCAGGTGGGTGTGGTGGCCGATTACAGCACTTTCAGCATCAACGGTTATCGCGACCACAGTGCAGCCCGACGCGAGCAACTCAATTCGGTCATCACCATGGACAGCGCGCCCGGCACGAGGCACAAGTTCATCGTCAACCTGTTCAACATGCCGCTGGCCCTGGATCCTTTGGGACTCAGGTCGGATCAACTCTCCAACCCATCCATGGCCGGATTCAGAGCCGTGGAGGGCGGGGCTCGAAAATCAGTGCATCAGGAGCAAGTGGGTTGGGTCATGAACCACCGAATTCAGGGTGATCTGGTTCTGAACACCCGCCTGTATCGGGGGGATCGCAGCAATCTGCAGTACCAGGCAGGCACGGTCTTCGCAGATCCGGCCAGCCTGGGTACTTGGGTCGGTCTGGAGCGGCGGTTCTATGGTGTGGGCGCAAATTTGCAGGGACAGCGCGACGGGGCGATTCCCGTGCAGTGGAGCGTCGGCATGGACGCAGACCAATCGGGTGAGCAACGGCAAGGGGGAGTTGCCAATTCCGGGCAAATGACCGGCGTGCCCAGCCGAAATGAATGGAATCAGGCCAACGCCCGAGCCATTTTTGGCCAGGCCAATTGGTTGCTATCGGATCGTTACACCTTGGTCACTGGTGCGCGCCACACCCGTGTTACCCTGAAAAGCACGGATCAGTGCCTCGGCACCCCGCCGTGCAGCGCTGCAGACGACGGTTCCGGATCGGTGACCTATCAGTCGACCAATCCCGTTTGGGGGATCACTTGGCATTTCAGCCCCGAGTGGAATTTTTACGCCAACACCGGTCGAGGTTTTGAAACCCCGACGCTGGCAGAGACGGCTTACATCACCCAATCCAATCAGCCGGTGGGGCAATTCAATCGAAGCCTGCTCGCTTCGACCTCGCAGCATCTGGAGTTGGGTGGCAAATACGCGACCGGCCCGGGTTCTCGCATCAACTTGGCCGTGTTTGACATTCGGACCGACAACGAAATCGTCACGGATGTTTCCCGTTCCGGGCAAACCTCTTTCAAGAACGCCACACAGACCCGGCGTCAGGGCATCGAGTTCAGTGCCCGGCAAATTTGGGGGCGACATCTCAGATCGGATGTATCGCTGACCGCCATGCGTGCCGTCTACAGTCAGGCTTTCGGCAGCGTGGCCGCCAACAACCGGTTGCCCGCTACACCCGACCGCCTGGGCTACCTCGGTTTGCATTGGTCCCAGTCCGGATGGGAGGGTAAATCCGCACCCTTGGGCTGGCAGGGGAGTCTGGAGTGGTTGGGTCGCTCGCGCCTGTGGGCCAATGATGCCAACACGGCGGATGCCGCTGGCCATGGCTTGGTCAATCTGAAGTTGCGGCATCGACAGGTCTGGATGGGCGCCACCATAGAACCTTACTTGGCCTTGGACAATGCGACGGACAAGCGCGTCATTGGGTCGGTGATCGTGAACCAATCGGCCAATCGTTTTTACGAACCCGCTTTGCCGCGCCATTGGGTGCTGGGGATGCAGGCCCAATGGGGGCTCTGAGTCGGGCTCAAGACTGGCACGGACCAGGGGATCTGTCTTGCCTTACAATTCGGTGACGCTCCGGGGTGCGACCGGCCGGCAACGGCCTGACGCTGAGATGGAACCACCGAACCCGCGAACTTGAATCGGATCATGCCGACGTAAGAAGAGCCGCCTGCCCGCCTCGGCAGTCTCACCTTTTCGGAGCGAATTGTCAGCCCAAAAGGAATGCCGTGGAACCCAGCCTGTTGCAAGACCTCCTGAATTTCATCGCCTCACCCGAGCAGGGAGATGAAGCATTTAACGGCCTGGCCTTGCGTCTTTTTGCGCACCAGTTTGGTCACAACCTGCCGTTTCAGCGTGTCTGCCAGCAACGCGGTCGCACCCCTCGCACGGTGCGCGACTGGCGCGAAATTCCGGCGGTGCCCATCAATGCCTTCAAAGACCTGACTCTGAGCGCACAACCCGTCGAACAGTGCCAACGGGTTTTCATGACCAGTGGCACCACCCGCGGAGACGTTCGGGGCCGACACCACCACCCGCACTTGCAGGTCTATGACTTGTCGATGCGCCTGAACTTTCAGCGCCAGGTCCTGCGCGGGGCGCATCGCATGCGGGTCATGGTGTTTTTTCCCGACGAGGGCCTGATGCCGCATTCTTCGTTGGCGCATTATTTGGCGCTGGCTCGGGCTGAATTTGGCACGCCTGAAAGCAAACACTACATCGACGCCCATGGCCTGCGCAGCGATGATGCGGCGCACGACCTGCAACTGGCCTGTGAGCGGGGGCAGCCCGTCTTGTTGCTGGGTGCCAGTTACAGCCTGGTGCATCTGATGGACGCCTTGAACGACAAGGGGCTGCGTTTTGTGTTGCCCGTCGGCAGCCGCATCATGGACACGGGTGGCTTCAAAGGCCAATCGCGTGAACTCAGTCCGGCCGATTTTTACAGCGCACTGGGTCAGACTTTTGGCATTCCCATCGAAGACTGTCTGAACATGTACGGCATGACAGAACTCAGCACCCAGTTCTACGATCAAGGTCAACTTCAGCAACCGGTGGTCAAGCGAGGTCCGCACTGGATCCGAACCCGGGTGCTCGACCCTTTGTCGGGGCTTGAATTGCCCAGCGGGCAGACCGGCGTGTTGGCGCACACCGACTTGGGGAATTTCAACTCGGTGCTGACCATCCTGACCGAAGATCAGGGGTACACCCAGGCCGACGGGTTCGTGCTCCTGGGCCGAGCCCAGGGGGCGCAAGCCAGAGGTTGCTCATTGGCGGTTGAACATTTCCTGCAGGCGGCCCGGACATGAGCATGCTCTTTCACGCCGGACACTTGCCCGGCCTGGATCCCGACACCGTGGCGTGGCGTGAACTGGATCCGGCGGAGCCGGGCTTGGCCGGCGTGATGGTGCCTGTGCTCAGTGTCGAGCAGATTCAGACTGTGATCCGGACCGTCCGCGAGCAGTCCGCTTTGCATTTGCGCTCCATGAGCTTGAGCGACATCATCCATCGCATCGATGCCGCCATCGGGCGTTTGCTCGATCCTCAAGACCCGGCGCGGCAAGTGTGCGATCCACTTCTGGCCCGAGTCTGTGGTCTGGATGCCGAGATGGTGCGTCTGAACCTGAATCGTTATCTCAAAACGTTCAGGGCTCAGGGCTTGCACCGATTCGTGGCTGAAGACTTGCCCAACCCCAAAGTGCTCGATGAGTTTCAACCCCTGGTCAAAGGCGGTTGGGCACGAGCTTGGGGGCCCGATCCTTTGCTGCACCTGTGGGCGGGCAATGTTCCGGCTTTGCCCTTGTGGAGTCTGGTTTGCGGCTTGCTGGCCAAGGCCGGCAATGTCGGCAAACTCGCCAGTGCAGAACCGGTGTTTGCCACGGTCTTTGTCCAGGTCTTGGTGCAAGTCGAACCCAGGTGGCGCAATGCCCTGGCCTTGTTGTGGTGGATGGGCGGCGATCTGGCGCTGGAGTCGGCTGCTTTGGCGCAGGCCGAGACGGTCATCGCCTACGGTGGTGACGAAACATTGCAGGCGTTGCGTCAGCGGTTGCCTGCTGATGTGCGCTTTTTGCCCCATGGCCACAAACTCAGTTTTGGCCTGATCGCTGCCAGCAGCCTGACTGCCCGTCATGCCCCCGACCTGGCGTTGGCGGCAGCGCAGGACGTGGCCCGACACGATCAGGGGGGGTGTTATTCTCCGCACGTTTTTTATGTGCAACGGGGTGGACGTGTGTCGCCGCTTGAGTGGGCTGAGCGCTTGGCGCAAGCGCTGCGCAATCAGCATGCGCGTCACCCGCGTCGCCTGCCTGATGCCAGCGAAACCTGGGCCATCAGCCAGTGGCGAAATCAGCAAGAGTGGCGACCAGGCGGGGCGCTCTTCACGGGGCCTGGTGGCGAAGTGGCGTACGCCGACACCCCTGTGCCCTTGGCCCCCGGACCGGGTCTGCGCAGTGTTCTGGTCATTGCCTTTGAGCGGGTGGAAGAGGTGCTGGCGCAAATCGCTCCGGCCCGCCGTTGGTTGCAAACAGCGGGGCTGGCCTGCACCCCCGAAGAGTGGCCCGACTGGGCCAGTCGACTGGGACATGCCGGTGTGACCCGTCTGTGCGCCCTGGGCGCCATGACCGCCCCCGAAGCGGGCTGGCACCACGACGGGGGCCACAGCTTGCGTGACCTGTTGCGCTGGGTCGAGGTGGAGCAATCCCTGGGCCTGGATGCCGAGCGTTATGCCCCTTATCAAGATTGAAGCCCATGAACCGTTTGACCTCGCTGCTTCTTGCTCTGGTCCTGGTGTCGGGCTGGGAATGGGGTGCTCGTTTATTCGATTGGTCGGCGCTGGTTCTGCCGGCCCCGACCCAGGTCGCCCTGGCATGGTGGACCGCTTGGGCCAATGGTTTTTTCATCGGCCACGTGACTCAAACTTGCCTGGAGGTGGTGTTGGGCTGGCTGCTGGGCAGCCTGTTGGGCTTTGCGGCCGGCGTGGTGCTGGGCGAGTCCGAGCGCTGGCGAGCCGTTCTGATGCCCTATGTGGTCGCCAGTCAGGTCATGCCCAAATTGGCCTTGGCGCCTTTGTTGCTGTTATGGATGGGTTTTGGCACCACACCCATGGTGGTGATCACGGCCTTGGTGTGTTTTTTCCCGTTGCTTGAAAACACCCTGACTTGCGTGCGCCATGTGGACCGGCAAAGCCTCGATTTGTTTCGCCTGATGCACGCCAGCCGCTGGCAAACCCTTTGGTTGCTGAAAGTCCCTGCCGGCTTGCCCGCCATCCTGACCGGCTTGCGGGTGTCCCTGGTTTTGGCCTGGGTCGGCGCCATTGTGGGCGAGTTCATCGGTGCGACCCATGGCTTGGGCGCGCTGATCATCGCGGCCCAGGGTTCGATGGACACACCGCTGATGTTCGCGGTGCTGATCAACATCACCCTTCTGGGTTGGTTGTCGTATCAACTGTTGTTGCAACTGGAGCATCACCTTCTGCGCCATCGTGAGCCCATGCAACGCGAAGATTTCAATTTCGTGGAGCCTGAAGCATGACTTGTTTACCGTCTCATCTGTCACGTCGCCATCTGCTGGCGCTGAGTGCAGGCCTGGGGGCCCCCTGGGCTTGGGCCCAGGTCCCGCTGAAAAAAATGTCGCTGGCGCTTTGGAGCAAGCCGATCACCGAGATCGCGCATTTGCTGGCCGAAGAAGAACAGGGGTTTTTCCGCAAACAAGGCATCGATTTGCAGCTGCTGCCTGGCGCGGGCGGGGGGGACGCCATCCGCAATTTGCTCAGCGGTCAGGCGGATCTGGCATTCACCGATCCCGGTTCTTTGTTCGCTGCTTTGGACAAGGGCGAAAAACTGCGTGTCATCTACGACATCTACCCGCAAAACGTGTTCAATGTGGTCAGCCTGAAGTCCTCGGGCATCACCCGACCCGCTGACCTCAAGGGCAAGAAGGTGGGTGTCTACAGCCTCTCCAGCGGCACCCGTCAGAACCTGCAACTGCTGTTGGCGCAAGCAGGCCTGAAAGAAAGTGACATCACCTTGGTCGTCACGGGCCTGCTCAATTTTGCCCCCTTGATGCAAGGTCAGGTGGACGCCACCGCAGCCACAGACACCGGTTTGGCGGTGGCGCGTCACCGTGGATTGAAAGACGTGAATGTGATGGAGGTGCGCGACTGGTTACCCCTGACCAGCGATGTGCTGGTGGTGCGCGAAGCCACTTATGTTCAGCACAGGGATTTCTTGCGCGCTTTCAACCGGGCTTGGCGCGAGAGCGCCCAATGGATGATGGCCCAGCCCGACTCGGCGGCGCAGGTGGCGCTGAAAAAAGCCATTGACGGACAAAACCTTGAACTCAATCGGGAGATCATCCGCCTGCGCAACTTGTCGGCCACTTCAACGCTGACCCAGCGCCAAGGGCTGGGGGCCATTGACATCGAGGCCTTGCAAAAAGGGGCACAGGCTTACCACGCAGTCGGCCTGATCAGCCGAGTTCCCGACCTGCGAGCGGTGGTGGCCACCGATTTGTTGTGAGCGCACTGACCATGACCTCGAATTGGTCGGATCGGGTGGTCCTGGTCACAGGGGCCAGTCGCGGCATCGGCGCGGCCATCGCCACCCGCTTCGCAGCCCGGGGCGCTCGGGTCGTCGTGCATTATCACCAGCAGCGCGAGCTGGCCGAACAAGTCGCCGCCCATTGTCGCGATCTCGGCGGGGACGGCTGGGCCGTGGCGGCAGACCTCACCGATGCTGTCCAGGCTGCACGGTTGGTGGAACAACTGGGGGCCGAATTCGGTGGCCTCGATGTGCTGGTTCACAACGCTTTTGCGCCTTACCGTTTCGACCCCGATCAGCGGCAGCGCTTTTGGGAACTGGACTGGGGCGATGTACAACGCCAGATCGATGGCTCGGTCAAAGCTTGCTTTGATCTTTCCCAGTCGGCATTGCCGCTGATGCGAGGCCGGCTCGGGGCCAATATGGTGATCATGGCAACCGATCTGGTGACCCGACCCACCATTGCTTATGCCGATTACGCCACCGCGAAATCAGCCCTGGTGGGCATGGCTCGACAGATGGCGGCCGATCTGGGGCCTTTGGGCATCCGGGTCAATTCGGTCGCACCTGGTCTGGTTCAGGGCACTCGCGCCAGCGACCCCACTTCAGAATCGGTGCGCGAGCAGATTTTGCGTCAGACTCCTTTGGGGCGGATCGCCACAGCGGACGACGTGGCTGGCGCGGTCATGCTGCTGGCCAGCCCCGAGGCCGGGTTCATCACCGGTCAATTGCTCCATGTTGACGGTGGCTTGGTGATGGCCTGAAGTGAAAAATCAGGCCGATGGCGGGGCCACGCTGGCGCCGGCAATGCCATGGCGCTTTAACGCGTCAGCGACGAAGCCGCTGGCCTTCATGCGTTCCACGAATTCGGCCAACACAGTGCGCGCCGCTGCGCCCAATGATGCCGGCAGACCCATGGCTTGCTCAATCACCATGAAGCGACCAGGCAGCATGCGCAACCCGCCATGGCGTTGCAGATCAAATGCCAGTTGTTGCTTTACGCCCGCGGCCACCTCGCAACCGTGCGCGAGAAAATGGTCGACCACCGCGGGCGAGGAGGGCGCGCGCACCAATTCGGCCTGCCGGATGACGCGGCTCAAGTACAAATCGTAGGCGCTGCCGGCTCCCACCACGATGCGAACACCGGGCCGATCGACATCGCCGTTATCGGTGAACGGCGAATCAGCGTGTACTGCATAGCTGCCTTCGATCAGCACATAGGGGGATGAAAATCCAATGCCCTGTCCTCGCTGCGGGTCGATGGCAAAAAAGCCCACATCGGCGCGTGCTTCGCGCACGGTTTGAACCGATGCCGCTGCGGTCTCATGGACCACGCAGACCCATTCGACCCCCAGTTGGCGTGCAAGTTCGGACGCCAAATCGACCGACACCCCTTGGGGCTGACCTGCTGCGTTTCGAGCGGCCAGGATGGGATTGCCCAAATTGATTGATGCGCGCAAAAGGCCATGCGGGGCCAACACGGGAGCCCAATCCGATAACGGTGCATTCATCCGTTGATCTTAAAGCAGCCTGTCCAGGGGTTTTGTGCTCCGGGCGTCGCTTGAGCGCCACAGCCGTTTGCGTGGTCGGCCAATCAATCCGTGCAACGAGAATTTTCTGGCAGTGCCTGAATCATTGGACATGGCGATGAGTATTAAAGGATGCACATGGATTGGGGTTTATACGCACTAAAAACAAAAGGTTATTTGTATACAGTTGTGTCCACGATTTTCGCCATCAGACCTATTTCAAGGAGAATCCCATGAGCACAAGCGTTCATCCGGTCGACGAGCATTTGCCCAACGGCAAATTATTTGCACTGGGCTTGCAACATGTGTTGGTGATGTACGCAGGGGCCGTGGCCGTGCCCTTGATTGTGGGGCGCGCCCTCAAGCTCAGTCCGGATCAGGTGGCGATGCTGATCTCCGCGGATTTGTTTGTGTGTGGTCTGGTCACGCTGATTCAGTCTTGGGGCATGACTCAGTGGTTTGGCATTCGCCTGCCGGTGATGATGGGCGTGACATTTGCCGCGGTGGCGCCCATGGTGTCCATGGCCAACTCCGCCTCTGGCACCGAAGGCGCGCGCCTGATTTTCGGCGCCATCATCGGCGCGGGCCTGATTTCCATCGTGATTGCACCTTGGGTCAGTCGCATGCTGCGGTTTTTTCCGCCGGTGGTCACTGGCACCATCATTGCGGTCATCGGCATCAGCCTGATGCGCATCGGCATCAACTGGATTTTTGGCAATCCTTTCGGGCCCACGGCGCCGTCCATCGTGACTCCGGAGCACAAACAATGGCTGGATGCCGCTGCTGCGGCTGCCACGGCTCCGGGATCGGCCTTGCCCCCGGTGCCCAAAGACCTGGCTTTGTTGCCCAAAATGCCCAACCCCAAATACGCCGACCTGACCGGGGTGGGGATCGCCGCCATCGTGTTGGTGTCGATCCTGATGATTTCCAAGTTCGCCAAAGGCTTCATCGCCAACATCTCGGTGTTGCTGGGCATCGTCATTGGCGCGGTGGTGGCCACCGGCATGGGATTGATGACTTTCGAGAAAGTGGCCAAAGCCGACTGGGTCGGCGTGGTGATGCCTTTCTCTTTTGGCATGCCTGTCTTTGAGCCGGTGCTGATCCTCACGATGACGTTGGTCATGATCGTGGTCATGATCGAGTCCACCGGCATGTTTTTGGCGCTGGGCGAGATGACCGATCGCAAAGTCGATCAACCCGCTTTGGCACGCGGCTTGCGCACCGATGGCCTTGGGACCCTGATCGGAGGCATTTTCAATACTTTCCCGTACACCAGTTTTTCCCAAAACGTGGGCCTGGTGGCGGTCACGGGGGTGAAGAGCCGTTATGTGTGTGTGGCAGGCGGACTGATCCTGATCGCCCTGGGGGTCGTGCCCAAAATGGCAGCTTTGGTCGAATCCTTGCCCACAGTGGTGCTTGGGGGGGCCGGTCTGGTCATGTTTGGCATGGTCGCTGCCACCGGCATCCGCATCCTGGCCGGGGTTGACTTCAAACAAAACCGGCACAACAGTCTCATTGTGGCCATTTCGATCGGGATTGGCATGATTCCCTTGATCGCGCCCAACTTCAAACAATGGATGCCACACGGCTTGCATCCCCTGATCGAGTCGGGCATTTTGCTGGCCTCGCTGACGGCTGTGCTCCTCAATTTGTTTTTGAATGGCGCAAAGGATGATGTGCAGGCGACGATCGATGCCGCACGCCAAGCCGATTCGCATTGAGTTCGTGTCTTTTGCTCGATGCCCAGAACTGGTGCAAACCGGGGCAGGGCATTAGGACTTGCACCAATTAAGCACTTGGATGTGAAAATTTTTGTAAAGGAGCATAAAAATTGTGCACAATCTGGCAAGGGGGGCTGGGTTAGCATGTTCTGGCAACAGGCATTGTTATTGCTTCCCGGTACCTGCTGACTCACTTTTTTCGGAGCTTCTTCATGACCAAACGACCCTTCCTCCAATTTTTGCTGGCCGCATGCGCCACGGCGTCATTTGCCCCCACCGCCATGGCTCAAACCACCCCAATCAAATTCCAGCTTGATTGGCGTTTTGAAGGTCCCTCCGCCTTGTTTCTGCACCCGGCCGCCAAGGGTTATTTCAAAGATGCCAAGCTTGATGTGACTGTCGACGCCGGGAACGGTTCGGGTGCTGCGGTCACCCGAGTGGCTTCCGGCACTTACGACATGGGCTTTGCCGATCTGGCCGCTCTGATGGAGTTCCACGCCAACAACCCCGATGCCCCCAACAAGCCGGTGGCGGTGATGGTGGTCTACAACAACACCCCCGCTTCCGTCATGGCCCTGAAGAAATCGGGCATCAAGACCCCGGCTGACCTGTCTGGCAAAAAGTTGGGTGCCCCGGTGTTTGACGCTGGCCGTCGTGCCTTCCCCATCTTTGCCAAGGCCAATGGCGTATCCAATGTCAACTGGACTGCCATGGATCCGCCGCTGCGCGAAACGATGCTGGTTCGGGGCGATGTGGACGCCATCACGGGTTTCACCTTCACCTCGCTGCTCAACATCGAGGCTCGTGGTGTCAAGGCCAGCGACGTGGTGGTCATGCCGTACCCTGACTTTGGCGTGAAGTTGTACGGCAATGTGATCATCGCCACCCCCAAAATCATCAAGGAAAACCCGGCTGCGGTCAAAGCCTTCCTGAGTGCCTTCACCAAGGGGGCGAAAGAAGTCATCGCCGACCCGGCCAAGGCCATCGAGTCGGTCAAGGCCCGCGACGGCATCATCAACACCGAGCTTGAGACCCGTCGTCTGAAGTTGGCCATTGACACCGTCATCAACTCTCCCGATGCGCGTGCCGAAGGTTTCGGTCAGTTGAATGCGCCCCGACTGGCCCTGATGGCCAGCCAGGTTTCGGATGCCTTCAACACCAAGTCACGCATCAACCCCGATGCCGTTTGGACCGGTGCATTTTTGCCCAGCGCCAAAGAACTTGACATCCTGCCGAAGAAATAAATGACTGCACCTGCCGAAAATTTCGTCGATTTCAAAAATGTCTGGCTGGCCTACAACGAGGCCTTGCTGGCGCAAAACCAATTTGCGGTTGAAGACATCAACCTGCAGGTCAAGCAGGGCGAATTCATCGCCATCGTGGGGCCTTCGGGTTGCGGCAAATCGACCTTCATGAAGCTCACCACCGGCCTGAAAGCGCCGACCCGAGGCACCATCCATGTCGATGGCCAGCCCGTCAACGGCCCATTGAAAATCAGTGGCATGGCGTTTCAGGCACCATCCCTGTTGCCTTGGCGCACCACGCTCGACAATGTGTTGTTGCCGCTGGAAATCGTGGAGCCCTACCGCTCCAACTTCAAGTCCAAAAAAGCCGAGTACGAGGCCCGTGCGGTCGAGTTATTGCGCAGTGTGGGGCTGCAAGGGTATGAGAGAAAATTTCCCTGGCAGTTGTCGGGCGGCATGCAGCAGCGTGCCAGCATTTGCCGTGCCCTGATTCACGAGCCCAAGATGCTGCTGCTCGATGAGCCATTTGGTGCGCTTGATGCTTTCACCCGGGAAGAGTTGTGGTGCGCGTTGCGAGACCTGTGGATGGAAAAACGGTTTAACGTGATTTTGGTCACCCACGATCTGCGCGAGTCGGTGTTTTTGGCCGACACGGTTTATGTGATGAGCAAAAGCCCTGGGCGTTTTGTCGTCAAGCGCGAGGTCGATTTGCCTCGGCCGCGCGATCTGGAAATCACTTACACCCCCGAATTCACCGACATCGTGCACGAGTTGCGAGGCCACATCGGTGCCATGCGCCGTCCCGATGCCCCGATCGCCCAGTAAAGGAACGACATGAACAAATCGCTTGAGCGTTGGTCGCCCTGGATCTTGCTGGTCGCGACCCTGGTCATTTGGCAAGCCTTGTGCTCGCTGTTCAATGTGTCCGAGTTTGTCTTTCCAAGCCCGCTGCGCATCTACGACCAGATGATCGAATTTCGCGGTGTCATTGCGGGCCACGCCTGGCGCACCTTTTGGGTCACCATGGCCGGTTTTGGCATCGCCATTGTGGTGGGCGTGCTGTTGGGTTTCGTGATCGGCTCTTCGCGCTTGGCTTATGCGGCGGTCTACCCGCTGATGACGGCCTTCAATGCCTTGCCCAAAGCCGCTTTCGTGCCGATTCTGGTGGTTTGGTTTGGCATCGGCATCGGCCCCGCCATTCTGACCGCCTTCCTGATCAGTTTCTTTCCGATCATGGTCAACATCGCCACCGGTTTGGCCACGCTCGAACCCGAACTGGAGGACGTTTTGCGGGTGCTCGGTGCACGCCGCTGGGATGTTTTGGTCAAGGTCGGATTGCCGCGTTCCATGCCTTATTTCTACGGTTCGCTCAAAGTGGCCATCACTTTGGCATTTGTGGGTACCACGGTGTCCGAGATGACTGCCGCCAATGAGGGCATAGGGTACTTGCTGATCTCGGCCGGTTCAGCCATGCAAATGGGTCTGGCGTTTGCCGGCTTGGTGGTGGTGGGTGCCATGGCCATGATCATGTACGAGTTGTTCAGCTACGTCGAAAAACACACGACAGCATGGGCCCACCGCGGCTCGCAAAACGGCTGAGCCTGTGACCGCGTCCCACGCCGGGTGACACCCGGCAGGTGACGCGCTCGCTGGTCTTTGCCATACTTGGGGACTCAAGAGGTACCCCATGATCACATTGCTCCAGACCCGTTTGATGTTCCGCCGGCTTGCCCGCACTGCGCTGGGCGTTGTTGCGCTGACAGGCGCATGCCTTTCCGTGGCGCAGGACACCTACCCCAACAAGCCCATTCGCATGCTGTTGGGCTACCCGCCCGGCGGCGGATCCGACATCATCGCCCGGCTGGTCGCCAAACCGCTGGGCGATCGACTGGGCCAAAGCGTGGTGGTCGACAACAAGCCCGGGGCCGGAGGCAACATTGCCGCCGAGATGGTCGCCCGCGCCACGCCTGACGGCTATACCATTTTGTTTGTGCCCAGCGGACTGGCCAGCGCTGCCGCCATGAAGAAAACCATGCCGTTTCAGCCGGTGAACGACTTCATCTGGCTCAGCACGGTCACCACCTACCCGTTGGCCTTGGCCGTGGTACCCAATTCACCCATCAAATCCTTCCAGGACCTGGTGCTCAAGGCCAAGGCTGAGCCCGGCAAAATCACCTACTCATCGGTCGGCATCGGCAGTGCCATGCACCTGGCCACCGAGTGGATCCAGTCCGAGGCCGGCATCGCCCTCAATCACATTCCTTTCAAGGGCGGCACGGGACCCATGACCGAATTGCTGGCCGGGCGTCTGGATGTGATGGTGGACACCATGACCCTGACCGCCAAACTGGTCAGCGAGGGGCGCGTGCGTGCCATCGCCACGACTGCGCTGCCGGGCAAAAGTCCTTTGCCTGGTGTGCCTGCAGTGGCTGACACCTACCCCAACATGGTCTACGAGTCCTGGCTGGGCATCATCGCACCGGCGGGCACCCCGCCCGCCATCGTGGAGCGGCTCAACCGTGAAATCCGCGCCGTGGTCGATATGCCCGAAGTGCGTCAGAAGATGATCGACTTTGGTGGTCAGCCCCAGGCCAGCAGTCCGGCTGAATTTCGCGCCCGGGTCGAGCGCGACATCGCCAACATGCGCAAGGTCATGGCCGAGCGCAAGATCGAACAGGAATGAACCCGTCATGCCTTACGCAAGTGCTGCGCCGCACCCCCGTCTGCAAGCCTTTGTGGCCAGCCTGACGTCGCTGGTCAACCGCAAGGCCGAAGAAGCCACCACCCTGTCCGAGGGACGCGAGTTGTTGCGTGCCCTGATCGAGCACGACGATTGGTTGCCCGACGAACAGGCTCAACCCGACCCGCAGCGCTATCAGCAATTTCTGCTCTATGCCGACCCTCAAGACCGTTTTTCCGTGGTCAGTTTCGTTTGGGGGCCGGGGCAGGCCACCCCGATCCACAACCACACGGTGTGGGGCTTGGTGGGCATGCTGCGAGGCCAGGAGCAGTGTCAGTCCTATGTGCGTGATCCGCAAGGCCGCTATGTGCCCACTGGCGAAACACTCACCTTGCAGCCCGGTCAGATCGAGGCGGTTTCCCCAACCATCGGGGACATCCACCTGGTGCGCAACGGTTTGGCGGATCGGCCCTCGATCAGCATTCATGTGTATGGTGGCAACATCGGCAAGGTGCAACGCAGTGTTTTTTTCCCGGATGGCAGCGACAAAGCATTCATCTCGGGCTACAGCAACCCGCCTGAGCCCTGGCAAGCACCTGCAGGTTTGGCGGTCACCGCTGTGGCCGATGTGCTCGACGCTTTGCGCCAGCGGCGCGAAATCGCCCTCCTGGATGTGCGCGAAGAAGACCCCTATGCGCAGTGCCATCCTTTGTATGGCGTCAATTTGCCCCTCTCCAGACTGGAAGCCGATGCATACACCCGCATCCCGCGCCGCGACACGCCGGTGGTGGTGTACGACGATGGTGAAGGGCTGGCTGAAACGGCGTTGCAACGCCTCACGGGGCTCGGCTACAGCCGGGTGAGTCTGCTGCAAGGGGGCTTGAAGGGCTGGTACGAGGGCGGTGGCGAGTTGTTTCAGGACGTCAACACCCCGAGCAAAGCCTTTGGCGAATGGGTGGAATCCATCCGTCACACGCCTTCGCTGTCCGCCCCCGAGGTTCAGGCCCTGATCGAGCGTGGCACTGACATGGTGGTGCTCGATGCCAGGCGCCTGGACGAGTACCAGACCATGAACATACCCACGGGGGTCAGCGTGCCGGGGGCCGAATTGGTGTTGCGTGCGCGTGCCATGGCACCGGATCCCAAGACCCGCATCATCGTTAACTGCGCGGGTCGCACGCGCTCCATCATAGGCACCCAATCGCTGGTCAATGCGGGCATTCCCAACCCGGTCGCCGCTTTGCGCAACGGCACCATCGGCTGGACGCTGGCCGGCCAAACTCTGGAGACCGGCGCGGATCGTCGCTTCAAAGACGTCAGCCCGGAGCAATTGCGGCTGGCCCAGCACGACGCTCGTGCCGTGGCCGATCGTGCCGGGGTGGGGCGCATCGACCGGCAACAATTGGCTCAGTGGCTCGCGCAGACCGACCGCACCACCTATGTTTGCGATGTGCGCACCCCCGACGAATACCAGGCCGGTCACTGGCCCGGCAGCCTCTCGACGCAGGGCGGTCAACTGGTGCAAGAGACCGATCACACGGCGGCGGTTCGTGGCGCCCGTTTTGTCTTGATCGACCCCATTCAGGTGCGTGCGAACATGAGCGCATCTTGGCTGGCTCAGATGGGGTGGGAAGTGGCCGTGCTCGACGGTGTGACCGATGCCGACCTGACGGAAACCGGACCCGAGCGACGCCAACACCCGCCCTGCACATGCGTCACCCTGGATGCCGATCAACTGGCTGCATGCCTTGAGCAGGGTGACACTTGGGTCATCGACTTGGGCACCGCCGCACAGTTCATCCGGGGGCACATACCCGGTGCGTTGGGCTTGCTCAGATCGACTTTGAATGCCGATGTGCAAGCCGCCCTGGCGCACCGGAACCATCGCCCCCAACGTTGCGTGCTGACTTGTGCCGATGGTGTGGCCAGCCCGTATGCGGCAGCCGATGTGAAGCAGGCGCTGGCGGCCTGCGGCATTCAGGCCGAGGTGCTGGCCCTGTCGGGAGGCAACGCTGCTTGGGCACGCACAGGCCAGCCCCTGGAGCGCGGCACCCATGGTCTTTTGGCGCAACGCATCGATCGATACCGCCGCCCCTACGAGGGCACATCCAACGCCCATGCCGCCATGCAGGCTTATCTGGACTGGGAGTTCGGATTGGTGGCGCAATTGAAGCGCGACGGCACGCACCATTTCCAAGTCATCTGAAGCAGTTGCCGCACACATGCCCCACAGCCATCAGATCCAACGCCAGGCCCTGCTTGTGGCTCTTGGGCTGGTGTTGATCTGGGGCGCGAATTTTTCGGTGCAAAAGGTGGTCTTTGAGGCCATGTCGCCGAGCGGATTTTTATTCGCCCGTTACCTGGTCATGCCCCTGTGTGCCTTGTTGCTGCTCGCTTGGCGCTACGGCTGGCGTTTCCCCGTGTTGCCCCGATCTGACCTGTGGGCCATGGCACGACTGGGTTTCATTGGTCACTTCATGCATGTGGTTCCGGTCACCTACGGCATCCATTGGTCCACTGCATTTTCCAGCTCGGTCATCCTGGCTTGCGGGCCCATTTTCACTTTGCTCATCTTGCGCGCACGTCAACTCGAGCGCTTGGGGCGTTGGCAAATCGTCGGAGTCAGCGTGGCGTGCCTGGGTGTTTTGCTGTTTTTGTCCGATAAATTGCTCGGAGGGGCCTGGCGCGCCACCGGTGGTGACCTGGTGCTGCTGCTGGCGGCGTCCTTGTTTTCTTATTACACCGTGGCGGCCAAACCCATCATCGAGCGCCATGGCGGTTTGTTGACCATGGGCTATGCCACGTTGTTTGGCTCGTTGCCGGTGGTGCTCTTCAATGCACCCTTGGCCTGGAGCGTGGCTTGGGCCGACGTGTCCTGGCAAGTGTGGACCCTGTTTGCCTACGCCACCCTGATTTCGGCTTTTGCCGGTTGGTTGCTTTGGGGCTGGGTCAATGCGGTCCGTGGCGTGGCCCGCACGGCACCTTTGATGTACCTGATGCCCCCAGTGGCTGGCCTCATGGCCTGGGTCGTCACGGGCGAGTCCTACACCGGGATCAAAATCGTCGGCGCTGTCATATGCTTGTTGGGCGTGGCAGTGGCGCAGTTTGCTCGGACCCGTTTGCCCGAGCGCGGCAGGCCCTCTGAGACTTGAGGTCGGACATGAAACCGGTTCATTGGCATGAAGTGCTTTACACGCAGGGGTTTGGCACCCGGCGCATTTGTTGGGGTCTGATCGAGCAAGGCCGGGTTCAAGTGCCCGAGGGTGAGACTTGGCGAGTTTTGGAGGATCCCACCGAGGCCGTGTTGCCCATCGATGGCATGCCTTTTCGGGTCATGGGCGAAGTTTGGTCGCATCACACCCATGCTTACATCGTGCTTCACAAGCCTGCCGGCTTCGAGTGTTCGCACAAGCCCGGTCGCTGGCCCAGTGTTTACAGCTTGTTGCCCACACCGTTGCGACAGAGGCCGACGACCGGTGCTGTGCAGGGTGTGCAGGCTGTGGGTCGGCTCGATCAGGACACCACGGGATTGTTGTTGCTCAGCGACGATGGCGCATTCATTCACCGGATGGCGTCGCCCAAGCACCATGTGCCCAAGGTGTACCAGGTCAGAACCGCTGACGCCTTGACCCCGAAAGTGGCGCAAGCCCTGGTGCAGGGGGTGCCATTGCACGATGAGCCCAAACCGGTGCGTGCCGCGGCCGCCAGCATCACGGGATCACATACCCTGGACCTCACCCTGCTCGAGGGCAAATACCACCAGGTCAAACGGATGTTGGCAGCAGTGGGCCATGAAGTGGTGCAACTGCACCGATGCCGCATGGGCGGCTTCGATTTGCCGTCTGACCTGGCCCCTGGACAATGGCGATGGCTCAGCCCGCCAGAGCGGGCACTTGTTGCTTTAAAAAAACCTTGATCGCAGCGGTCACGGCCTCGCGCTGATCTCGGTGCGGCGAGTGGCCGCAAGCATCCAGCACCAGGCGCTGAATCGAACCCATGGGTTCGATCTCATGGATTTGCGCCAAAGTGCCATACACATCATCCCGCCCCTGGATCGCCAGCACCGGGTCGAGGATCTCACGGCACAGCCCCCGAATGTCAAACCCCCGAAAATCTTCGGACAGCCAGACGTCGCACCACTGCCAAAACGCCACATCGACATCGGCATGAAAGCGGGCCAGCCGTGAACGCAAGTCGCCGGTTTCAAACGCCACGCGGGCCGCTTCGATGGAGCGGATCGAGACCGCTTCGACCTTCACATGCGGGGCCATGACCACGCAGGCCGCAACCCGATGGCGAGCGGCGTGGAGCAGGGCGATGGTGCCCCCGTCCGAATGCCCGATCAGGATGGGGCGATCTATGCCCAGGTGCGCCAGCAATGCAGGCAAGACTTCCCAAGCCTGGATGTGCATGAAATCGGACCCATGCCGTCCTGCGCCGCGCACATCGGCAATCGGGCTCGACTGGCCGTAACCCTGTCGGGAGTAGACCACGCCCGGCAGATCCAGCGCTTGACACATCGCCTCGGGCCAGGGGCTGGGCTTCCCTCCCCACAGTGCCACGCTGCCCAATCCTTCATGCAAAAAAACCAGGGTCGGCCGCCGCCCGACTTGTTCGGCGTCGATGCGCTGTACTTCCAGCGCAACACCCTTGATGTTGATCATGTCCATGACACCATCTTAGCTTCATGGACAGGCGCCAGGCCTTACACTTGCTGGCGTATTTCATCACCTTCCCCCAGGTTTTTTGCCGGAGTCTTTTCGTGTCATTTGCCAAGGCCTTGCGTGCCTGCTTGTTGTGGACCCTGATGGGCCTGTTTCTGGTCACGGTTCGGGCTCAGTCCCCGGCACCGATTTTTGTCCTCAATTCCCTTGACGCCAACGTCAGCGTCATCGACCCGGTCAGCTGGCGGGTGGTCAAAACCCTGCCCACCGGCAAAGAGCCGCATCACCTGTACCTGACGCCTGACGAAAAATCGGTCATCGTGGCCAATGCCGCCGGCGACTCGCTGACCTTCATCGATCCCCGCACGGCCGAAATTCAGCGTGTGGTGCGATCCATCATCGACCCCTACCACCTGCGCTTTTCCCCGGATATGAAGTGGCTGGTCACCGTCGCCAACCGGCTCGATCACATCGACCTTTATCGTTGGGACGGCACCCAGCCCACCCTGGTCAAGCGTTTGCCTTCGGGCAAGACCCCCAGCCACATCTGGATCGACAGCAAAAGCACGACGATGTACACCACCATGCAAGACAGCAACGAGTTGGTGGCGGTCGATCTGGCCACACAGTCGATCCGCTGGCGCATTCCCACGGGTCCCATGCCCGCTGACGTCTTTGGCACCTCGGATGACCGGCACTTGCTGGTGGCCAACACCGGCGGCTTTGACGTGCAGGTCTTTGACATCACGGTCAATCCTGCACGCTTGGTCAAAACCATTCGCACCGGTGAGGGCGCTCATGCCTTTCGGGCGCTGGGCGATGGCCGCCATGTGCTGGTCAGCAACCGCGTGGCCGATACCATCTCGCGCATTGACCTGAGTCGCATGGAAGTGGTGGGTGAGTTCAAGGCCCCCGGTGGCCCCGATTGCATGGAGGTCACCGCCGATGGCAAATTGCTGGTGTCTTCGCGCTGGGTTCGGCGCATGACCGTGATCGACCTGGAGACCGGCAAGATCGAGCGTCAGGTCAAGGTCGGCAAGTCACCCCATGGCATTTGGACCCTGAACCACGCCAAGCGCCAATAAGACCCATGCGCTCCGTCATCCCTTTGCGCCGCACGCTCTTGGCCCTGGTGGCTTTGCTGGGGTGGTTGGCTTGCGGGGTGGTCAGCGCCCAGCCCGCTGCCTGCACCAAGCCGCTTTATCTCACGTTCGACACCGGGCACATGGGCGTGGCCGAGCACATTGCCCAGGTTTTGCATCGCCAGCAGGTGCGTGTGACCTTCTTTGCCGCGCACGAGGTCACCCAAACCGGAGATGGCAGCTTGGGCGAACATTGGGCGCCTTGGTGGCGCGCGCGCGCGGCCGAAGGCCATGTCTTGGCCTCGCACACCCATGACCATGTGTATTGGCGCCGCGACTTGCCCGACGATCGCTTCGAGGTGCGCGCCAGTGCCGGCCCTCATCAGGGGCAAACCCGCAGCATGGATGCCGCACAGTACTGCACCGAAATCAAACGAGGCAGCGAGCGTTTGCAGCAAATCACCGGTGCGCCAACAGTGCCTTTGTACCGGGCGCCCGGAGGTAAAACCTCGCCGGCGTTGTTGGCGGCGGCTCGCCAGTGCGGCTTCTTGCACGTCGGATGGTCACCGGCCGGCTTTTTGGGCGACGAGTTACCCAGCGATCGCTATCCCAATGATCAATTGCTGGCGCGCGCTTTGCGCGACATCCGAAGCGGCGACATTCTCATGGCGCATCTGGGCATTTGGTCGCGTCGCCAGCCTTGGGCACCCGAGGTCCTTGAACCGCTGTTGGTGGGACTCAAGCAAAAAGGGTTTTGCTTTGACACCCTGGATCGGCATCCAAGCTATGCTCCATGGGTGAGGTCACAGAGCGCACGTTGATCATGGAAGTTTTGATACAAGCCTTCGAAGAGTCCAGGACTTGGCTGTTTGAGCACCTCAGTCAGCCCTTGGCCCTGGCCTTGGGTCAGGCCGGTCAACTGGAGCAGGCCTACGAGGCCACGGGCTGGTTTTTGGTGGGCTTGTTGCAATTGGTCTTCATGCTGGCGATTCTGGTGCCCCTGGAGCGTTGGCGACCGGCTGAACCGGTGACAGATCGCCGCGACGTCTGGACCGATGTGCTCTACACCCTGCTTCATCGACTGGGTTTGTTTAGGTTGGTGTTTTTCTTCACCCTCGAACCGCTGGCTTGGGTGCTGACGTCGTGGTACAGCGTGCAAGGGGGACCCACTTGGCAGCTCGATGCCCTGTGGCCCGGCGTCACCGATTTGCCTTGGGTGTCGTTTTTGATTTATCTGGTGGTGCTCGACGCTTTCAACTACCTGATTCACCGTGGGCAGCACCAGTTGAACGGTTGGTGGCAGTTGCATGCCTTGCACCACTCGCAACGCCAAATGACCCTGTGGAGCGACAACCGCAATCATCTGCTGGACGACGCCCTGGTCGCTTTCCTCTTTGCCTTGCTCAGCCAGTTTCTGGGTGTGCCGCCCGGGCAATTTGTGTTGTTGGTCGCGGTGTCGCAACTGGCCGAGAGCCTGCAACACGCCAACCTGCGGGCCCGCCTGGGCTGGTTGCGCTTTGTCCTCGTCAGTCCCCAATTCCACCGCTACCACCACGCCATCGGCGTCGGGCACGAGGGCCCGCATCGCGTGTTGGGAGGGCACAACTTCGGGGTCTTGTTCCCTTGGTGGGACATGCTGTTGGGCACCGCCCGCTTTGACGATGTTTATCTGCCCACCGGCATCCGCGATCAGGTGGAGCAGCAACGCGACTACGGCCAGGGGTTTTGGCGGCAGCAGTGGTTGGGTCTCAGGCGGCTTTGGGGTGATTGATCAGGCGTTAAGCCTGCCCACCACTTCAGTTTGCCCTGAAAACTGATTGGGTGCATGGACCGGTATGCCCTTGACTTCCTCGATGATCAATTGGCATATAGGCATGCCGGGTTTGAGCAAAATTTCCGAGGGGCCCAGATTGATGATCTCCAGCGTGATCTTTCCTTTGGAGCCGGCGTGTATGGTGGGTGCTGTGAAATGCACCAACAGACCACATCTTGCGAGTGAACTTTTGCCTTCGACCCTGGCCGCATGACAAATGCCTTCGTGATGCAAGGTGAAATCCACGGTCTCCATGGTGTTGGCCAGCACAAAAACGCTCCGACCCAAAGAGTAAGGTTGCTCATTGGAAATCCGGAGTTTTTTGGAATTTTGATGCCAATGCTGGGCAATGCCGCCATTGACTTTTTTTGACATATCCAACTGTGCTTGCGTGTCGATTGGAATCACGATTTCCTCAGCCAGCCTTAAATCGACGGCACTGGTGTTGAAGGGTGGCTTGGATGGATCCTGTCCGGGTAATCCATCGATAAGGAAACGCCCGTGGCTCATGCTGCTCACAATCTCGGTGTTGCCCAAAATCATGACACACCTTGCATCCTGAGCCAACGGATACCGGTTTCCAGGCACTCTGACGGTAAGAGCATGATGTCGACACCCGTGTCTGCATCATGACCCATGCGAGTGACTTGTAAAAAAGCCGATCCGTCCGCTGATTGTCTGACGATGGATTTGTCCGCAAAAAGGCTCACGAAGCCATCTTCTGTGTCGATGGCCACGGCCCATTCGCTGGAAAACATGCCGTTGTGTATTTGTACTGGGATCCAGGCCAGTTCTGGGGCATAAGGGGCTCCTGATGGATGGAAAAAATCGCATGTTCAAACTGCCCCAGAGCCATCCGACACCTGCGCCAGAGTCATGGGTGAGCCTTAGGTTACACCATTTAAGGGTTAACAATGATGTTTTTATGAATACACAAGAATTCAATTGTGGTGCATACACCTACCAGGAGACTACACCATGCACCCGATCCGTTTTTTTGCAGTGTCCATGCTCACCGCCGCCTTGGCGGCCACCTGGCCTGGCGTCTCTGGCGCGCAGACCATCGAAAAAATGAAGCAATTCAAGGTCGCCAACACCGACCTGAATTTGCCCACTGTGCCGCAAGAAGGGCGCAACGCCGCCGCCATCCGAGAAAACCTGAAAAGGGTCAAACTGCCCGATGGCTTCAAGGTGGAGCTGTTCGCCATCGTGCCCGACGCCCGTCACATGGCGGTGGGCCCCAGCACCAACATGCTGTTTGTCGGCACCCGCAAAAGCACGGTCTGGGCCGTGACCGATCGCAACAGCGATCATGTGGCTGACGAGGTCAAGCCCTTCGCCCCCAGCCTCAATTTCAAAGTGCCCAATGGCGTGTGCTGGACCAAAGACGGGTTTCTGATTGTGGTCGAGCACAACCGGGTGCGCAACTTCCCGGCTGCCGAATTTTTCTACGAAGGCCCTGACGTGGCCGTCATCGAAGTTGTGCCCCAAGGTCGCCTGATCCCGGTTGAGGAAGAATCGTTCAACCACGGGGCGCGCACCTGTCGGGTCAGCGACGATGGCCGCTTGCACATCACCTTGGGTCAACCCTTCAATGTGCAACCCAAAGATAAAGTCGAACTCTACGAGCGCCTGGGCATTGGGGGCATGATCAGCCTCGATCCGTTTGATGGCAGCAAGCGGCAGGTGTTGGCCCGTGGGGTGCGCAACTCGGTGGGCATGGACATCAACCCCAAAGACAAAACGGTTTGGTTCACCGACAACCAGACCGATGGCATGGGCGACGACACCCCCCCAGGCGAGCTCAACCGCATCACCAAGGCTGGTGGGGAGCACTTTGGCTACCCTTACATCCATGGTAATAACGTCATGATCGCCGGCACACCTGCCGCCCCCGATCTGAAAGGCATGACACCGCCCGCGCAATGGACCAAACCCCAGGTTGAGTTCCCGGCGCACCAGGCGCAGTTGGGGATGACCTTCTACACGGCACAACAGTTTCCGGCCAAATACCGGGGCGGCATTTTTGTGGCGGCCCATGGTTCGTGGAACCGCACCAAAGCCACAGGGGCGCTGATCAACTTTGTACCGGTCAATGCCGATGGCAACGCGGGCAAGCTGGAAGTCTTTGCCGAGGGCTGGCTGGATGCCGTGACCGGCAGCTATCGAGGTCGCCCAGTCGATGTGGCGGTCTGGAAAGACGGCTCTTTGCTGGTGTCTGACGACTTTGCGGGCGCCATCTACCGCATCAGCTACACAGGCCCCTGAGTCCATGGGTCAGTCCTGCATGTACCGACCATGGGCGGGTCTGATCATGGCGAGTGTGCTGAGTCTGGGGGCGGGATGGGTTTGTGCTCAGCAGCCCCCCGCAGCAGCCCCGCCCGCTGTTCAGGCTTGCGCCGTGTGCCATGGGGTGCAAGGCTTGTCACTGGCGCCCGATGCGCCGCACCTGGCCGGTCAACCGGCGTTTTACCTGAGTGCGCAACTCAGGGCCTATCGCAGCGGGGTGCGTCGACACGAAGTCATGGGCGTGATCGCCAAAGGGCTGGGTGATGCCGACATCGATGTGCTGGCCAGGTGGTACGCCGATCAGCGCATCCGGCTGGAGTCGGCACCTTAGCTTGCTGCCCCATTCAACAAATCAGCCAACACCCTGGCCATGACTTGGGTCGCCCGGCGCAGGTCTTGCAGGTCGATGCGTTCGTCGGCTCGTTTGGCGTGGCTCTCGCGCACCGTGCGCGGACCAGCTCCATAAATCACGCCCGGGATGCCGCGCTCAACGTACAGGCGCACATCGGTGTAGAGCGGTGTGCCCAAGGCAGGGATGGGTTCGCCGAACACCTCACCACCGTGCAGCTGGATGGCTTTCACCAGCGGCTGGTTACCGGCCAGGGGCACCATCGCATTGGCCAGCAGCATCCGGCGCACATCCACTTTCAGGGCCTTGCCACCACGGGGCGGCTGAAAAGATGCGGCTGCCTGCGCGATGGTCTGGCGCAACGCGGCCTCGACCTCGGCTGGGTTTTCTTCCGGGATCATGCGTCGATCCAATTTGAAGACCACTTTGCCGGGCACGACATTGGTGTTGGTGCCGCCGCTGATCTGGCCGATGTTCAGGTAGGGGTGGGCGATGCCTTCGACCTTCGAGGACACCTGGAGGTAGTCGGCATTGAGGCGGTACAGGGCTTGCAAAATGTGGGTGGCACCCTGCAGCGCATCGATGCCGCTGTCGGGTATGGCGGCGTGCGCCATGTCGCCATGCACCGTCACTTCCAGTTGCAAGCAACCGTTGTGGGCCGTGACCACCTGATACGAAAACCCGGCCGCAACCATGAGGTCCGGCTTGGTCAAACCCTTTGACAGCAGCCAGCCCGGCCCCAAATCGCCGCCAAACTCCTCGTCATAGGTGAAGTGCAGTTCGATTTGGCCTTTGGATGGGCGGGCTACTGCTTCCAACGCTCGCACGGCAAAGGCAAAGGTGGTGAAGTCGCATTTGCTGACCGCCGTGGCGCGACCATACATCTTGCCGTCGACGATCTCGCCGCCATAGGGGTCGTGGGTCCAACCTTCGCCCGGGGGCACCACGTCGCCGTGGGCATTGAGCGCGATGGTGCGCCCACCGGGACCGTAGGGGCGGCGCACGATCAGGTTGGTGATGCTTTGTAGCCCGTGCTCCTTGACCACGTCCTCGGGCACGGGGTGTTTTTCCGCTTCAAACCCAAACCCTTTGAACAGTTCGGCAGTGCGATCGGCGTGCGGCGCATTGTTTCCCGGGGGCGAGTCGGTCGGTACGCGCACCAGTTCTTGGAGCAGTTTCACCTGTTCGTCAAAGTGCTGATCAATCCAGGCGTCGAGTTGGGCGTAGGTGGCGGCTTGGCTCATCGGGTTTCACTTTCCAGTTTTTGCAGGACATGGTTAAAAGCCTCGACCGCCAGTTGCATGTCATCGCTGGTGGTGGATTCGAGCGGGTTGTGACTGATGCCCGCGTTTTCGCCGCGCACAAACAGCATCGCTTGCGGCATGATCTCATGCAGTTTCATGGCGTCGTGACCGGCACCGCTGGGCAACCTGAAAAGCGGCACACCCAGGGCGCTGACCGCTTGTTCCCAACGCTGTTGCCATGCCCTCGCGCTGGGCGCGGCAGCGGCCCGCATGGTTTCTTCCAGGGTGTAGCGCACGCCACGGCGCTCACCCATCGCTGCCAGTTCGGCCAGTACATCACGGACCAGGGCATCGCGCTGCTCATCGGTGGGGGCACGCAAGTCCAGACTGAAGGTGCAACGACCCGGCACCACGTTGATCGAGCCATTGGGGACATTGAGTTGGCCGATCGTGGCCACGCTGTCACCATCGGTGGCGGCCCGGCGCTCCAGGTACAGGGCCAATTCAGCCACTGCGCAAGCGGCATCCCGGCGCCGGTTCATCGGCGTGGTCCCGGCATGGCTGGCGGTGCCGATGATTTCACCCACAAAGCGCACGCTGCCATTGATCGAAGTCACCACACCCAAGGGCAGGTTCAGCTCGTTGAGCACCGGCCCCTGTTCGATGTGGACTTCGACAAAGCCCAGGTAGCGGGCGGGATCGCGGCGGATTTTGGCGATGTCGTCGATGCACAAGCCGGCGTGCTGCATGGCATCGGCCATCGTGATCCCGTCGGCGTCTTTTTGGCTCAGCCATTCGGGTTTGAAGTCGCCGATCAGCGCCCCCGATCCCAAAAAGGTAGCCTTGTAGCGTTGGCCTTCTTCTTCGGCAAAAGCCACCACCTCGATCCCAAAAGGCAGGCGGCGTCCCCCTTGGTGCATTTCGCGCACGCAGGCCATGGGCACAAAGATGCCCAGCCGCCCATCGTATTTGCCCCCATTGCGCACGGTGTCGTAGTGGCTGCCCGTCAGCAAATAAGGCGCGGCATCGGCGCCACCGGCCGGGTGGTAGCGCCCGACCACGTTGCCGACCGCATCGATGTCCACCTGATCAAAGCCGCAATCCTTCATCCAGTGGCTGATGCGCTGCGCACAGGCGCGGTGCGCATCGGTGAGATAGGTCACCGTCAGTTGCCCTTTTTCGGCGTAACCGGGGTCGCTGTGTTGGGCCAGCTTTTCTTGCCAGTCCCAGACCAGATGACCCAAGGTGGGCTCGAATCCGAATTTGTCATTCAGCCTGATCTCGACGATGCGATGGATGTTGCGCAAACACTCCTGCAATTCAAAGTCGGGATGTCCGTGCAGGCGGCGTTCAAACGCTTCGATGATTTGCGCCTTGGTCAGCCCTGTGCCACGCGGGCCGCGCACCGCCAAGATGAAGGGCCAGCCAAATTTGGCGTTGTAGTCGGCATTCAGTTGCTGGATGTGGGCAAACTCAGTCGGCGTGCAATCGGTCAGACCGGCTTTGGTTTGCTCATTCGTCGATTCGGCAGTCAGGGTTTTGCTGACCATCGCCTTGCCCGCCAACTCGGGGTGGGCGCGAATCAGCGCCAGCTGTGCGTCACGCCCGGCTGACTCCAGCACCTGGGTCATGGCGTGCTTCAAATGGGCCAACGATATGAAAGGGCGTTGCGCCAAGGCTTGTTCGGCGATCCAGTCGGAGTGCTCGTACAGGCCGCTCAGCATCCGCGCAGCTTCATCGGCTGGGGCTGCGTTCAGTTGTGCCAGGGTGTAGGCCATGTTGTCCTCATTCAACCCGCAAAGGGGTAGGTCGCTTGCCAATGGCGGGCGATGTCCAGGCGGCGTGCCACCCAAACCCCGCTGTGCGCCTGGATGTGATCCAAAAAGCGTTGCAAGGCGGTGATCCGCCCAGGCCGTCCCAGCAAACGGCAGTGCATGCCGATGCTCATCATCTTGGGGCGGTTCAGGCCATTGGGGTCGCCTTCGGCGTACAGCGCATCAAAGGTGTCTTTCATGTACTGAAAGAACGGGTCGGCATGCGAATAGCCTTGTGGCAAGGCAAATCGCATGTCGTTGCAGTCCAGGGTGTAGGGCATGATCAGTTGCGGGACCACGCTGCCGTCGGTTTTTTGGACCTTCATCCAAAAGGGCAAGTCGTCTCCGTAATAGTCGCTGTCGTAGGCAAAGCCGCCATAGTCCGCCACCAGTCGGCGGGTGTTGGGGCTGTCGCGTCCGGTGTACCAGCCCAGCGGACGCTCACCCCAAAGCTCGGTCAGGATCTGCATCGCTTCGGCCATGTGGGCACGCTCGGTCGCCTCATCGATGTTCTGGTAGTGAATCCACTTCAAGCCGTGGCAGCACAGGTCATGCCCCAGTGCCTTGAGGGCCTGGGTCAACTCGGGGTGGCGTTGCATGGCGGTTGCGATGCCAAACACCGTCAGGTGCAGGCCTCGGCGCTCAAATTCGCGCAGGATGCGCCACACGCCCGCTCGAGAGCCGTATTCGTAAATGCCCTCCATGCTGATGTGCCGGGCCTCGAAGGCCGCCGGGTTGAACATTTCGCTCAAGAATTGCTCGCTGGCCGCGTCGCCGTGCAACACGCTGTTTTCGCCGCCCTCTTCGTAATTCAAAACAAACTGCACGGCGATGCGCGCGCCGTTGGGCCAGTGTGCATGGGGCGCATCGCGGCCATATCCTTTGAGGTCGCGCGGATAGGGCAGGGTGCTGTCGTAGGTGTTCATGGGTCGTTTGCCAATGGTTCAGGTCAAGGCCATCGAGATGTCGTTGGAGGGGACTTTGCGATCCAGCGATAAACTGCTTTCGACATGGCTCAGGTGTTCATCCATCAAGCGCACGGCCAGGGACTCGTCTCCCGCCTCGATGGCTTCAATCAGGGCGTCATGTTCATCGGTCGAGTGCGCGGCGGCCCGGCTGCTTTGGTACATCAGGGTGATCAGGGCACAGCGAGAAATCAGTTCGTTCAGAATTTGCGCCAGCACCTGATTGCCCAGCAAAAGAGCCATGTGGACATGGAAATCACCCAGCAATTCGGTGCGACCGGCCACATCGCCGCTGTTGACCGCTGCACGCTCTTCGGCCACATGCGCTCTGAGCGCGGACATCCGTTGCGGGTTGCGCTCGCGCACCATGGTGCGCGTCATTTCCAACTCGAGCATGCGCCGGGTGGCAAACACCTGGCGGGCCTCTTCGGCCGAGGGCGTGGCCACAAATGCGCCACGGGCCGGCTCCATGCGGATCAATTTTTTTTGCACCAACTGAAACAGGGCCTGTCGCACCAGCGTGCGCGATACGCCAAAATGATCCGCCAGCTTTTGTTCGGCCAATTTGGAGCCCGGATGCAAGCGATGCTCCACGATGGCTCGTGTCAGCGCATCCACGATGCTGCGGGTGGGGGTGAGCGCGTCAGGTGTTCCCATGCGATGTTCAGTTTCCGGACGTTGGAGGGGCAAACAACTCGCCAAAACCATGGCTTGCAAAAATTGTATACACTTTCGGTCACCAAGTAAACCAGGAGCCTTGAATGGGACTCAGCACTCATGTTCTCGACACCATGCACGGTTGCCCTGCCGCCGGCATGCAGGTTAGCCTCTTCAAAATCGAAGGGGGGCAGGCCGTTCAGGTCAAGCAATTCAGGCTCAATGCCGACGGTCGCAACCCCGATGGGCCCCTGTATGACAACGCCAGCCTCAAAACGGGCACCTATCGCTTGATGTTTGACGTTTTGGGTTATTTCAAAGCCCGAGGCGTGAACTTGCCAGAGCCCGCTTTTTTGGACCAGGTGCCACTGGATTTTGGCATCGCCCACGCGGACCAGCATTACCATGTGCCGCTTTTGGTCAGCCCCTGGAGCTATTCAACTTATCGGGGTTCTTGAAAAAATCCTGTCCAGTCGGGCGGCAATTCCCTAAAATCAGCTCATTGTGTATTGGCAGGCTGGCAAGACGGCTTGCGTTTTCTTTGGTACCCCTTTCATGACCCAAGTCACCAACACCGTGCGCTTCGTGCTCGACGGCCAAATTGTCGAAGCCGTGGGCGTTCGTCGCACCACCACTGTTCTGGATCATTTGCGCGAAAAACTCCATCGCACCGGCACCAAGGAAGGGTGTGCTGAGGGAGATTGCGGCGCATGCGTGGTGATGGTGGGCGAACTCAATGCCTCAGGCGACGCCATAGATTACATCGCCGTCAACAGTTGCATCCAGTTGCTGCCCAGTCTGGATGGCAAATCGATCAAAACCGTCGAGAGCCTTCAAAACCCCGATGGCACTTTGCACCCGATTCAGCAGGAAATGATCGCCTGCCATGGTTCGCAATGCGGCTTTTGCACCCCCGGCATCGTGATGAGCCTGGTCAACCTGGTGCAAAAAAACGATGCCCCCTCCCGTTTGCAGATCACCGATTCGCTCAGCGGTAACCTGTGCCGATGCACCGGTTACAAGCCCATCATCGATTCGGCACAAAAAGCTTGTGCCCACAAAGGTCAGCTGAAATTGCAAGACCGCGCTGATGTGCCCTTGCTCAAAGAGATCGCTCGCGCCAAGAATCCCACCGTGACCCTGGATGGCGACATTTTGGTGCAGCCTGTCGTGCGCACCCGCAAAGGCAACGAGTTTGTCTCGCCCGCCACTTTGGCCGAGGTCGCCGACTATCTGGTCAAACACCCGCAAACCACCTTGCTGGCCGGCAGCACAGAGATCGGCTTGCAGGTCAACAAACAATTCACCCGCCCCGAGCACATCATGTACCTGGGCAACGTGACCGAATTGCGGCAGGTTCAGGACAGCGCGCAGGCTTGGCGCATCGGCGCCATGGTCTCCCTCGAAGAGACCCTGAATTTGATCCGGGACGCTTACCCTGACTTCGCCGAAGTCTTGCGCCGTTTTGGTTCCCCGCCCATCCGATCCACCGCCACTTTGGCGGGCAACATCGCCAACGGCTCGCCGATTGGCGACTCCATGCCTTGCCTGATGGCCCTGGGTGCTACCCTGGTGCTGCGTCGGGGCGACAAAACCCGCACGGTGGCCCTGGACCAGTTCTACACCGGCCAAAAGAAAAACGTGCTGCAAGCCGGTGAGTTCATCGAAGCCATCGTTTTGCCCAAGCCGGTGGCCGGTCAGGTGTTTCGCGCGCACAAAGTGTCCAAGCGTTTTGAGCAAGACATTTCAGCCACTTGCGCCGCCATTTCATACCGTATGAATGCGGGCAAGCTCAGCGATGTTCGTTTGGCTTACAACGGCCTGGCGCCTTCACCCTGCCGTGCCCCCAAGCTCGAAGCTGTGCTCGAAGGCAAAGCGCCTGCCGATGTGCAGGCCGCCGATCTTGACGCGGCCATTGCCGCGAGTTTCACCGCCCGCGACGGCTTGCGTGCCACCTGGACCTACCGGTCCTTGGTCGCTCGCAACCTCGTGCTCGATTTCATTCAAGAACCTGCCGCTCAGGAGGCCTGATCATGAACGCTCCCATCGACGTCAAAAACCTCCTGCCCACTTCCGGCCTACAGCAAGGTGACGAGATCGTCCACGAGTCGGCTCATCTGCACGTGACCGGTGAAGCCGCTTACACCGACGACATCCCCGAATTGGCCGGCACCTTGTATGCCGCCATCATCAAGTCACCCGTGGCACACGGTGAACTGGTGGGCGAGGGCATCGACCGCGCGGCCATTTTGGCCATGCATGGCGTGGTTGCCGTCTACACCGCCCGTGACATCCCGGGCGAAAACAACTGTGGCCCGATCTTGCACGACGATCCTTTTCTGGCTGCTGGCAAAGTGGAGTTTGTGGGCCAGGCTGTCGCGGTGGTCGTGGCGCGCGAGATGCTCTATGCCCGCGAGGCCGCTGCCCGTGCCGTGGTGCAGGTCAAAGAATTGCCGGCCATCCTGACGATCGAAGACGCCATGGCGGCCAACAGCTTCATCATGCCGCCCAAGGGCATCAAGCGGGGTGACGCCACTGCCGCCATCGCTGCCGCCCCGCACCGGGTCAAGGGCAGTGTCCGCACTGGCCAGCAAGAGCAGTTTTACCTCGAAGGCCAGATCACCTACGCCGTGCCGCGCGAAGACGGGCAGCTGACCCTGTACTGCTCGACCCAGCACCCCGACGGCAACCAGCGCGAAGCCGCCGCCGCCCTCAACCTGACCACCAGCGATGTCGAGGTTATCTGCCGTCGCATGGGCGGTGGCTTTGGTGGCAAAGAAGGCAACGCCAGCATCTTCAGCCAAAGCGCCGCACTCGCCGCGCACAAACTGAAAAAACCCGTGAAGTTGCGCGTCAACCGCGACGACGACATGACCATCACGGGCAAGCGCCACGATTTCCGCATCGACTACGAAGTGGGCTTTGACGACCAAGGCCGAATTTTGGGCGCCGACATCACCCTGATGTCGCGTTGCGGTTACAGCACCGACTACTCCGGCCCTGTCAACGACCGCGCCTGTCTGCACATCGACAACTGCTATCACATCCCGGCACTCAAGCTCATCAGCCACCGCTGCAAAACCCACACCCAAAGCGCCACGGCGTTCCGTGGTTTCGGTGGCCCGCAGGGCATGTTTGGCATCGAAAGCGTGATCGAAGACATCGCCGACACCTTGGGCAAAGACCCGCTTGAGATTCGCAAACTCAACCTCTACCAAGACCCTTCGGTCAGCGGCAACCCCGACACCATGACCACCCAGTACAACCAGCTGATCGAAGACTGGGTGGGTGACAAGGTCATTGATCAGGTCGAAGCCCAAGCCCAGTACGGACAGCGACGCGCCCGGGTGAACGCATTCAACGCCGCCAATCACCGTCGCAAGCGCGGTTTGGCCCTGGTCCCGCTCAAATTCGGCATCAGCTTCACGGCCACCCACCTCAACCAGGGCGGTGCTCTATTGGTCATCTACATGGATGGTTCGGTCAGCGTCAACCATGGTGGCACCGAGATGGGGCAGGGCCTCAACACCAAGATGGCGCAGGTCTGCGCCGACGGTTTGGGCATCAGCGTGGACAAAGTGCGCGTCACCGCCACCGACTCACAAAAAGTACCCAACGCCTCGGCCACATCGGCCTCCAGCGGTGCCGACATCAACGGCGCGGCCATCATGAACGCCACCGCTCAAATGCGCGAGCGCCTCAAGCCGGTTGCCGCCCGCATGCTGGGTTGCGAAGCCGAGGCCGTCACCTTTGCCGACAATGCCGCCCATGGCGCCGGCAAGTCGGTCGCCTGGGCTGACCTCACCAAGCAAGCTTGGCTGGATCGGGTCGGTCTGTCGGTGACGGGCTTTTACATGACACCCGAAATCAAATACGACTTCACCACCCTCAATGGCCGTGCTTTCTATTACTACTGCTATGGTGCTGCCGTGTCAGAAGTCGAGATCGACACCTACACCGGTGAGTGGTGGCTGAAAGCCGTTGACATCGTGCACGACGTGGGCCAAAGCATCAATCCCGCCATTGACCGGGGTCAGATCGAGGGCGCGTATGTGCAAGGCATGGGTTGGCTGACCATGGAAGAGTGCATTTGGGACAAAAAGGGCAAATTACTCACGCACGGCCCGAGCACTTACAAAATTCCTGTTGCCGGTGACATCCCCGAGCACTTCAATGTCAGCCTGTTTGACAACCAAAACAACAAGCCGACGCCGTTCCGATCCAAGGCCACTGGCGAGCCGCCACTCATGCTGGCCTTGTCCAGCTTCTTTGCCCTGCGCGATGCCGTAGGGGCCGCTGGCGGTCATCGTGGCGTGGTCAGCCTTGATGCGCCCGCCACGCCCGAGCGCATCTTGTTGGCATGCGAACGCGCCAAAGCCACGGCCCGATCGCATTGACGCCACAGACCCGACAACTCCAACAGGCCCTGGCCTTGGGGCCCGTGGTGTTGGTCACCGTGGATCGGGTGCAGGGCTCGGGCCCCCGTGAAGAGGGGGCCTGGATGGCCGTCACCCCCTCGACCCTCATCAATACCATCGGTGGAGGTCATCTGGAGTATCAGGCCATCGCCCAAGCCCGAGAAAGGCTGGCGCAATCCGACCCGCACCAGTTGCCGGTCCAAGTGGTGCGTTTTGCTTTGGGTCCGGCCCTGGGGCAGTGCTGCGGGGGCGTGGTATACCTGAAATTCGAAACCTTGCGGGCCGATCATCCTCAAGTGAACTCATTGCTGGCGCACAAGGGCAAACCGCTGGCGTTGTTTGGCGGTGGGCATGTGGGGCGTGCCCTTGCCGATGTCATGTCGCGCTTGCCCTATGAGGTGCGCTGGATCGACAGCCGCGATGAAATTTTTCCGGATCCGCTGCCCCCGGGGGTGCAGGTCGAGCATTCAGACCCGGTGCAAGATGCCGTGGCTGACCTGGAGCCGGGTTCTTCGGTGCTGATCATGAGCTTCAGCCACGCTGAAGACCTTGACATCGTCGCCGCCTGCCTCAAGCGCCTGCGCCAGCGCAATGATCTGCCCTATGTGGGCCTGATCGGCAGCGCCACCAAATGGGCCACCTTTCGCCACCGCCTGACCGAGCGCGGCTACACCGAAGCCGAACTCGCCCGCATCACCTGCCCCATCGGCATTCCCGGCATCACCGGTAAAGAGCCCGAAGTCATCGCCATCGCCGTCGCCGCCCAACTCCTCCAAATTTAATTGGAAATAATTGGGGTCTGACCCCAATTAATGGTTGCTTTTTAGCCACAGTGCCGAAATTGGGGTCTGACCCCAATTAATGTGACCCCCATTAATGCAAAAAGGATCGGAGGGCGGCGAGGGTTTCTTCGGGAGATTCGTTCATCTGGTGGTGACCCATGGGCACCATGACCACTTGGTGACGCACGCCATGCTCGCGTGCGGCGGCGATCAACGACTGTGCGGCCTTGGGCGGGGTCATCTGGTCCTGGGCGCCCAGCACAAACTGAACCGGGCAAGTCAGTTCGGTCATCGCTTGCAGCCCTCGGTCGTAGCTGTCGCAAGCCACAAAGCCACGGTGAAACACATTGACCTTGGGGTTCGAGCGCAACACCCTGCGGTTGAGCGCCAGGCTGGCACCATAGACCCAAGTCCCGGGGCCCAGGGCCGATGGGGGCGCGGCCAGCGTGGCGCGTGAAAACACATTGATCATGCGAATGGCTTTTTCGGGGTCGTTGAGGCTGGCATCGATCAGGGCGGGCGAGACTTTCATGGGAAAGGCGGTGCCGACGAGCACCGCATGGCTGATCCGATCCTTGAGTTGGGCAGCTGCTTCCAAAGCGATCAGCGACCCCCAGCTGTGCCCCACCAGCGCAGCACGATCGACCCCGGCGGCATCGAGCAAGTCGCCGACAAAGGCGGCGGCTTCGTTCACGCTGGACGGCGCGTCCCCCGTGCTCTTGCAGTGTCCCGGCAGGTCGATGGCCAGCACATTCCAGCCGTGGTGCGCCAGATAGCGGCTTTGCAAAATCCACACGCTGTGATCGTTGAGAACGCCATGAATCAAAACCACCGTGGGTTGGCCGCTCACGTGGGCCCGACCACCGGTGTAAGCGTAAATGGATTGGCCCTTGACGTCGATGATCATGATCAGGCTCCTGCTTTCTCGGCCGCCTTGAGGGCGCGCTTGAGGTCATCGATCAGGTCGTCGGCGTCTTCCAGGCCGATGGACAGCCGTATGGTGCCCGGCCCGATGCCGGCACCCGCCAGCGCTTCATCGCTCATGCGGAAATGGGTGGTGCTGGCGGGGTGGATGACCAATGATCGGCAGTCGCCCACATTGGCCAAGTGACTGAAAATCTTCAACGCCTCGATGAAGGCTCTACCCTGAGCACGGCTGCCGAGCATGTCAAAGCTGAACACCGAACCGGCCCCGCGCGGCCCAAAGCGCAAGATGCGCTGTGCCAAGGCATGAGAGGGGTGGGTTTCGAGCAAAGGATGCCCCACGCGCGAGACCAGCGGATGGCTGGCGAGGAATTGCACCACCTTCTCGGTGTTGGCCATGTGCCGCTCCATGCGCAAAGGCAGTGTCTCGATCCCTTGCAAAATCAGCCACGCGGTGTGCGGGCTCATGCAGGCCCCAAAGTCGCGCAAGCCTTCACGGCGCGCGCGCAACAAAAAGGCCCCCACGGTCGATTCTTCGCTGAACACCATGTCGTGAAAACCGTCGTAGGGTTGGGTCAGCTCGACAAATCGGCCAGAGGCCTCCCAATCAAAGCTGCCGCCATCGACCAGCACGCCCCCAATCACCGTGCCATGTCCGCTCAAGAACTTGGTGGCCGAGTGATAGACCAAATCAGCGCCCAGCGCCAGCGGCTGGATCAGATACGGGGAGGTCAGCGTCGAGTCGACCAGCAGAGGCACCCCGGCGGCGTGCGCGATCTCGGCCACCGTCGGTATGTCCAGCACATCCAGCCCCGGGTTGCCCACGGTCTCGCCAAACAGCAACCGAGTGTTGGGGCGTATCGCCACACGCCAGCCATCGATGTCACCCGGTTTGACAAAGGTGGTTTCAATCCCGAACCGGCGCAGGGTGTAATGCAGCAGGTTTTGCGAGCCGCCATACAAGGCGGTGGATGCGACGATGTGCGAGCCGGCTCCCATCAGGGTGGCCACGGCCAGGTGCAAAGCGGCTTGTCCGCTGGCGGTGGCAATCGCCCCGATGCCGCCTTCCAGCGCCGCCACGCGTTGCTCCAGCACGGCATTGGTGGGGTTGCTGATGCGGCTGTACACATGCCCGGCCCGCTCCAGATTAAACAGCGAGGCGGCGTGCTCGCTGGACTCGAAGACAAATGAAGTGGTCAGATGGATGGGCACGGCACGCGCGCCGGTCGCCGGGTCGGGGACGGCGCCCGCATGCAAAGCGAGGGTGTCGAAATGGGGGTCGGCGTAGCCTGACATGGCGAGTTCCTTTGCGCAAGCAAGATGGGCTATATTGTGACCCACCGTCGATACCGAGGAAAGTCATGCAAGTCAGCGATATCTTGCGGGTGAAGGGGCACACCCTGTACACCGCCACACCCGATCAGCCCCTGATGGATGCCGTGCGTGTGATGTCCGACAAAGACATCGGATCATTGGTGGTGATGGATCACGGGCGTTTGGTGGGCATGCTGACCTTCAGAGAAGTGATCCAGGAGTTGGTGAAAGACCAAGGCAGTCTGGGCTCAACCCCGGTCAGCTCGGCCATGGTGACCGATCCCCTGGTTTGTACCTCTGACACCGATCTCGATGAAGTGCGCCGCATGATGCTCGAACGCCATGCGCGCTACATGCCTGTCATGGATGGCAAGGTGCTGATGGGGGTGATCAGTTTTTATGATGTGGCCAAAACTGTGGTCGATAGCCAGAACTTCGAAAACAAGATGCTCAAGGCTTACATCCGCGATTGGCCCGAAGGGCAGTCGGGCAACCAAGCCTGAAGATCGCCCCGGATGAGGTGAGGCCGGCACACCTCCAGTCCGAGGTCTCGGGCCCGTTGGGCCCAAATCCGCGAGGGCAGGGCATCGTCCCAAAGCAGCAAGCCTTGTAAGCCTTGTGCCAGACACATTTGCGCCGGATCCATGCCCGGCCGCACTGGCGGCGACAAAACCACCTGGTGGCCCGATTCACGCCAAACCCGAAGCCAGTGCCAATAGCCCTCGATGTGGGCTTGGGTGACTGGACAAGCCAGCCATGTCGATGCATCAATGGCTTGAGCAAGCATCAATTCAAACAATGACTTTTGGTGACGATTCTCATCATGACAGAAAGTGGCGTCGTTCGCCACTATCTTTCGTGCCGTGTCGTCGAACAAGCCATTTGCCAAACAATCTCAGCGGGAAGCGTTTTCTCAGCGTTTGCGGGAAGAGTTGGCCCGATCAGGTCGGGCGCTCAGCCCTGTGGCCTTGTCACGCGAGATCAACTTGCACTTGAGGCCTTCAGAGCGGGTGCATGCCAGCAGTTGTCGCAAGTGGTTGCATGCCCAAGCCATCCCGACGCAAGAAAAAATGCAGATTCTCGCCGGCATGCTCCAAGTCAGTCCGTCGTGGTTGCGGTTTGGTCAAGCGCATGAGGTGCAAGAAAGTTTGCCCAGCAGAACCGTTTTGAGCGCCGATGAGTTGAGCATGCTCGATGTTTGGCGACAATTGCGGGCCAGTCAGCGCCGGACCGTGCGCATGCTGATGGCCCAACTGCTCAAATCCGGCACTTGAGGCTGCCTTGGGCCTTGCGCCCGGCATGTTGGATAATGGCTCCATGAGTGGAAATTCTTTGGGCAAGTTGTTTGCCGTCACCAATTTCGGCGAGTCGCATGGCCCGGCCATTGGCTGCGTGATCGATGGCTGTCCCCCGGGCTTGGCGCTGTCTGAAGCCGACATCCAGCCCGAACTTGATCGCCGCCGACCCGGGACCAGTCGGCATGTCACCCAGCGCAATGAGGCGGATCAGGTGCAAATTTTGTCCGGTGTTTACCAGGGACAAACCACCGGCACGCCGATTGCCCTGTTGATCCACAACACCGATCAGCGCAGCAAAGACTACGGCAATTTGGTCCAGACCTTTCGCCCCGGCCACGCCGACTACACCTACACCCAAAAGTACGGGTTGCGCGATCCGCGCGGCGGTGGTCGTTCTTCGGCCCGCCTGACAGCACCCACGGTGGCCGCTGGCGCGGTGGCCAAAAAATGGTTATGGGCTCAGCGTGGCATTCGCTTTTTAGGCTGTATGACCCAGTTGGGAGAACATCAGATTCCTTTCGAGTCCTGGGATCACGTGCCCCACAACCCCTTCTTTGCCCCGGTTGCCGATGTGTCGCACCTGGAAGCTTACATGGACGCGCTTCGCAAGTCGGGCGACTCCTGCGGTGCCCGCATTCGGGTGGTGGCGCAGGGTATGCCGGTTGGACTGGGGCAACCGCTGTTTGACAAGCTCGACGCAGACATCGCCTACGCGATGATGGGTCTCAATGCCGTCAAAGGGGTCGAGATCGGAGCCGGTTTTGCCAGCGTGTCCCAGCGAGGCAGCGTGCATGGCGATCCTCTGACGCCTGCAGGCTTTGTGGGCAACCACGCCGGTGGTGTTTTGGGCGGCATCAGTACCGGTCAGGATCTGGAGGTGAGCATTGCCATCAAGCCCACCAGTTCCATTCTGACGCCGCGCCCCAGCATCGACAGCCTGGGACAGCCCACCGAGGTGGTGACCAAAGGGCGTCATGACCCCTGTGTGGGCATCCGGGCTACCCCGATCGCCGAGGCCTTGCTCGCTTTGGTGGTCATGGATCATGTGTTGCAGCACCGCGCTCAGTGTGGCGATGTGGTGCCTCCTTTGACGCCCCTCGCCGCCCAACGCCAGCCAGGCTGAAACGGCGATGTCTGGTCTGGCACATCCGGAAGGCATGGCGGTCTCGCGCCGCATGCTGGTGCCCTTTGCCGCCATGTCGGCCAGTTACTTTGCCCACATCGGGTTTTTCAATCCTTATCTGTCTTTGTGGCTCAAGGATTTGGGCTACAGCGTCGGTGTGATCGGTGTGCTGGTTTCATTGCAAGCTTTCACCCGCTTGTACTCGCCATATGCCTGGGGCTGGATCAGCGATCGCACGGGGCATCGGGTGATGTTGTTGCGCATCAGCGCCGGGCTGGCTTTGCTGTTTTCGCTGGGCTTGGCCTGGCACGGTGGGTTGCTCTGGCTGGTGGCGGTTTTGTTGCTGATGTTCACCCACACCAGTTCGATGATGCCCATGTCCGAGGCTGCCATGGCGCAGTTGGTCAGCCAGGGCGGGGCGCTGGACGTGCGGCGTTATGGTCGCATCCGGCTGTGGGGCTCGCTGGGATTTCTGGTCACGGTGCTGGCGGCAGGTTGGTGGTTCGATCACCGGGGCATGACCGACTTCCCGGCTTGGACCTGGGTGACATTGTTGTTGGTCAACCTCAGCGTCTGGATGATGCCACTGGTGCGCGAGCCTCACGCAGGGCACGGTCCACAACCCCCGATCCTGGCCGAACTCAAGCGCCCACACAACCGCTGGTTTTTCTTCACCATGTTTTTTCATGTGTTGGCGCACATCGCGATTTATTCCTTTTACTCCTTGTACCTCGACAGCCTGGGTTATTCCAAGGCGGCGATCGGTGCGTTGTGGGCACTGTCGGTGGCGGTCGAGGTGCTGGGCTTTCTGACACAGGGGCGCTGGTTGCACCTGCTGCGGCCAGCCCAATGGATTGGAGTCTGTGCCTGGGTCTTGCTCTTGCGCATGGTGTTGATCGCCACCGGGGCCGAGTCAGCCTGGGTCCTGATCCTTGCCCAGGCCCTGCACGCCATCACTTTTGCCATCCACCACACAGTTTGCATTTCATGGCTTTCACAGCATTTCCCGGCCCGCTTGAGGGGGCGTGGTCAGGCCTTGTATTCCATCATCGGCTATGGTGCGACGGGATTTTTAGGTGCTTTGGTTGGTGGCCTGGTCAGTGAACACCTGGGTTTGAATGCCGTTTTTTGGCTGGCGGTGCCAGTGGCTGCTTGTGCCGTGGCGGGAGCCTGGCAACTGCAAAGAACCCGGGCAGGGCACTGATCGGGTCAGCGCAGCTGATCTTGCGGGCGGAAGGTGATCACCATGGGGCAGGGAATGCGGCCATCGGTGTCGCGTGGCAGTTTGCCCGTCTTGAGGATCGCTTTTTGCACGGCTTCATCCCAGCTGTCGACACCGCTTTTCTTCAGCAATTTGACGCCTACGATGGTGCCCTCGGGGGCACATTGCACTTCGACCTCGGCTTGCGGATTGCCGGCAACGGGGTCGATGTAGGTGATGTTGGGCAGGATCGCTCCGCGCACTTTGCCAGCATAACCCGCAGAAGGGCCACTGCTTTGTTTGGCCTGGCCGGTGCTGCCTGGCGTACCGGTGGCTCCCGCCATGCCCATGACGCGTTTGAGTTGCTCCTGGCGCATGGCCTCGCGTTTTTGCTCTTCGGCTTTTTCTTTTTTGTCCTGCTCGGCCTTTTCGCGCTTTTGCTTCTCTTTCAATTCTTTTTCTTGTTGCAGTTTTTCTTTGCGCTCTTTCTCCGCCTTTTTGCGTGCTTCTTCCTGGGCTTTGAGCTTGTCTTCCTTTTCCTTTTCCTTCTCTTTCTTTTTCTTTTCAATGGCCAACTCGGCGTCTTTGTTCGGCTGTGGTTTGGGCGCAGGTTTGGGTTTTGGTTCGGGTTTGGGCTCCGGCTTGGGTTCCGGTTTGGGTTGAGGGGGGTCAGGGGGTTGAGGCGCAGGCGTGGGGTCTTGGCCGGGTGCTGCGGCCATCTGGGGCAAGGCGGACCAAAGCTCGGCCTCGACCCCGACACTGTTGTCGTTGTTCCATGAAATGCCCCAAGTCAAGGCCACCAAAAGCAAGGCGTGGATGACCAGAGCCAGGCCATAAGCACCGGCCCCACCGCGAGCGGGAGGGGGAGCAAATTCCTGAACAACAGCTGGTCGCATACCGGTGAATCAGGAGGACAGTTTGACCGACAAGCCAACGCGCTGCACACCGGCACGTTGCAAGCTGTCCATGACTTTGACCACGGTTTCGTAGGCGATGGTGCGATCGGCGCTGATGATGACAGGGGTTTGTCCATCGCCGCCTTGAAGTTGCAGGGCCTGCTGGGCGACGTTGTCCAGGGTGGCCGCCACCGTGCTGTCGGTTCCTTTGGTGCCCGTGGCGCGGGAGCGGATCTCGATTTTGCTTTCTTTGCTGATCTCGATCGTGATCACCCGATCGGGGGCCGAGGCCGCTTTGCCGACGCTGGGGATGTCGATCACGCTGGGTGTGATCAATGGGGCGGTGACCATGAAGATGATCAGCAACACCAGCATCACGTCGATGAACGGCACCATGTTGATGTCGTTCATGGTGCGACGTCGGCTTCCTTTGCGCGTGGCGATGGCGGCCATGGTTTGCTCCGTAGCGGCTCAGTGGCCCGAGGTGGACTGCACCGCCAGATTGCGTTGCAGGATGTTGGAAAACTCTTCGATGAAGGTCTCGAGCTTGATCGATACCCGATCGATGTCGCGCGCGAAGCGGTTGTAGGCCAACACCGCCGGGATGGCAGCGAACAGGCCGATGGCGGTGGCGACCAGCGCCTCGGCGATGCCGGGTGCCACTTTGGCCAGGGTGACTTGCTGCAAGTCGGCCAAGCCCGTGAATGCGTGCATGATGCCCCAAACGGTGCCAAACAATCCGACATAAGGCGAAACCGATCCCACCGAAGCGAGCAAAGAGAGGTTGGATTCCACTTCGTCCATTTCGCGGTGAAAGCTCGCTCGCATGGCACGCCGTGCGCCCTCCATCAGGGCTTGCGGATCGCTGATGCGCCGTTCGCGCAATTTTTGATGCTCACGCATGCCACTGGCGAAGATCCGCTCCATCGGACCCGATAATTTGGCATTTTGAGTCGCCGCAGCGAACAATTCGTTGAGCGACTTGCCAGACCAGAAATCGCGTTCAAAGTCATCATTGAGTTGATTCACCTTTTTCAGGGCGAAGATTTTGCGGAAAATCGCCGCCCAACTGACGATGGAGACGCCCAGCAACAAGAGCACGACGATTTTCACGACCCAACTGGCGTGGATGAAGAGGTTGATGATGTTCAGGTCTTGGCTCATTGGAGTCGTTCCAAAATGATGGTTGGAATTCTTTGCACTTGGAGGGAGTCGGCCTGTACCCAGCCGATGCGAATCAAGCCTTCGCACAGCAGGGTATCGGACCCGCCCATGGGGGCGCGGCGCCACGCTTGCTGCTCGATCACCAGGCTGGCGCGACCGCTTTGGGCCAATTTGGCAGTGACGCGCAAAGTGTCATCGAGCACAGCTGGCCGATGGTACTTGAGTTGGGTCTCGCTGACCACAAACATGCCGCCGGTCCGGGCTCGCAAAGCGTGTTGCTCCACCCCCAGGCTGCGCAACCACTCGGTGCGGGCGCGTTCGAAAAACTTCAGGTAATTGGCGTAGAAGACGATGCCACCGGCATCGGTGTCCTCCCAATAGATGCGCACCGGCCACTCGAAGCTCATGCGCTCTCCCACAGCTGGCGCAAGCGGTCAGCGGCATCCACCAGGTGCTCCATCGCACTGGCGGTCGAAAACCGGATGTGACGATCGTTGTCATGCAGGCCGAAGTCGCGTCCCGGCGTGGCAGCCACCCCGATGCGCTCCATGAGCGCAAAGGTCAGTTCCCAACTGCCCCTCAACCCCAGCCGCTGGCAAAGGGGGGTGGCATCGGCCCAGGCATAGAAGGCCCCGTCGGGGATGACAGGAACGCGCAAACCGGCTTGTTCCAGGGCCGGCACAAAAAAATCGCGGCGAGCCCGAAATGCAGCCCGGCGTTCTTCATACAGAGCCAGACTGACCGGCTCAAAGCAGGCCAGTGCGGCATGCTGAGCCACGGTGTTGGCGCAAATGTAGAGGTTTTGCGTCAAGCGCTCGATGACATCGACCAGGGTCTCTGGAACCACCAGCCAGCCCAGGCGCCAACCCGTCATGTTGAAGTATTTTGAAAAGCTGTTGATGCTGATGATTTGATCATCGAGCGCCAATGCACTTTGTCCAAAGGCTGAGTCATGGCTCAGACCCAGATAGATCTCGTCGACCAGGGTGATGCCGCCTCGCTGGCGCACCAAGTTGTGAATGCGGGCCAGTTCGGCAAGCGCCAGCGAAGTCCCGGTAGGATTCGAAGGCGAGGCGAGCAAAACGCCTCTGGTGCGCTGCCCCCAATGTTCCCGCACCTGATCGGCGCTGAGTTGATAGCGTTGCGCCGCCCCCGCCGGCAAGAGCACCGCGCGCCCTTCGGCAGCCTGCACAAACTGTCGGTTGCACGGGTAGCAGGGGTCGGGCATGAGCAGCTCGTCGCCGGCTTCGATCAGGGCCAGACAGGCCAGCTGCAAAGCGGCCGAAGCGCCGGCTGTGATCACGATGCGCCGGGTGGGGATGTCCAATCCAAAGCGGTCCCGATACCATTGACTCAGTCGCTCGCGCAGCCCGTCCAGGCCCAAGGCAGGCAGGTACTGGGTGCGACCATCGCGCAAGGCACGCTCAGCTGCCTCGGTCACCAGTGGCGCGGCAGTGAAGTCGGGCTCGCCAATGTTCAGGTACAGCATGGGCGGACCGGAAGGATCCCGCTGCTGAGCCAGGAAGCGGGCTTTTTTAGCCACTTCCATCACATGGAAAGGTTCGATGCGAAGGGCTCTTTGGGCGACGCGCATCACGGTCTCAGCGTTCGCTGGAAGTTTCCTGCGGCCGCAATTGCAGCGCCAGGGCATGCAAGACGGCGTTCACGTATTTGTGGCCATCGGTGCCGCCAAATTGCTTGGCCAGCTCGATGCATTCATTGAGTGTCACGCGCCACGGTACATCGAGGCAGTGCTTGAATTCGTAAGCCCCGAGCCACATGATCGCGCGCTCAATCGGCGAAATCTCGGTCATGGGCCGATCCAGCAAAGGCGCGATCAGGGCGTCGAGATCGGCTTGCTGTTCGGCACAGCCCAGCAACAAGGCATCGTAGTGCACGGAATCTGCTTTGTTAAAGCCCACCAGATCGCGTGTGAAAGCGTCGATCTGCGCCACGGCTTGTTGGCCGACCAGCACCTGGTAAAGACCTTGTAAGGCGAATTCACGGGCACGGCTGCGCGCATTGCGCACGGGTTTGCGAGCGGCAGCGGAAGTGCTCATGCGTGGGCCTCGAGCAAGCGTGCCATTTCAACGGCCACCCGGGCGGCGTCGCGACCCTTGTCGTGCTGGCGGGCGATGGCCTGCGCCTCGTCCTCGGTGGTCAGGATGGCATTGGCGATGGGGACATGAAAGTCCAGCCCCACCCGCGTCACGCCAGCCCCCGATTCGTTGGCCACCAGTTCAAAGTGATAGGTTTCACCGCGAATGATGCAACCCAGCGCAATCAAGGCCTGAAACGGCGGTTCTTCTTGTTGGGCCAGCGTTTGTAGCGCCAAGGGCACTTCCAGTGCGCCGGGCACGGTCACATGCACGATGTCATCGGCATTCACCCCCATGGCTTGCAATTCTTGCGTGCAGGCCTGGAGCAAAGCGTTGGTGATGGCTTCGTTGAAGCGGGCTTGCACGATGCCGATGCGCAGGCCTTTCCCGTTCAGGGTGGTGGGGGTCAGGGTTGGGGTAAACAAGGGTCACTCCTGGGCCATGTGGCCCTCAATTTCAAGGCCATAGCCCACCATGCTGGGCAAGCGACGCGGGCTGCCCAACAGTTTCATGCGATGAACCCCGCAATCGCGCAAAATTTGAGCGCCCACGCCATAACTGCGCAAATCCATGGTGCCACGCTCGGGGCCGTGCGAGGCTTTGGCCGTGCCCTCGAATTGAGCCAGCAATTGGGAGGCGCTTTCGCCACAATTGAGCAGCACCACCACCCCGCAGTCTTGCCGGGCGATGTGGGCCAAGGCAGCGTCCAGGCTCCAGGAATGCATGGGGCGTCCCACCTCCAGGGCATCGAGCACCGAAAGGGGTTCGTGCACCCGGACCGGCACCACTTGCTGGCTGGCGGGTTGCCCCTTGACCAGGGCCAGGTGGATGCCCTGGCTGGGCAAATCGCGGTAGGCATGGGCCTCAAACTGGCCGTAAGCAGTGTGAAGCGGTCTGGATCCCACTTTTTGCACCAGTGATTCGGTTCGGCTGCGATAGGCAATGAGATCGGCGATGGTGCCGATTTTCAAGCCATGCTCAGCGGCAAACACTTGCAAATCGGGCAGGCGAGCCATGGTGCCATCGTCTTTCATGATCTCGCAGATCACGGCCGCAGGCGTGCAGCCGGCCATACCGGCCAGATCACAGCCCGCTTCGGTGTGACCGGCGCGCATCAGCACGCCGCCATCCATCGCTTGCAGCGGAAACACATGCCCCGGCTGTACCAAATCGGTGGGGCGAGCCTTGGGATCGACGGCCACCTGGATGGTTCGGGCCCGGTCGGCTGCGGAGATGCCGGTGGTGACGCCTTCGGCGGCCTCAATGGAAACGGTGAATGCAGTGCTGTAAACCGTGCCGTTGCGGGCCGCCATCGGGGGCAGGTTCAGGTATTGGCAGCGTTCACGGGTGAGGGTCAGACAAATCAGGCCACGGCCAAAACGGGCCATGAAGTTGATCGCCTCGGGCGTGACGTGTTGTGCCGCCATGACCAGATCGCCTTCATTTTCCCGGTCTTCCTCGTCGACCAAAATGACCATGCGACCAGCCCGTATGTCGGCAACGATGTCTTCCACTTTCGAGATGGGCACGGGAACGTGGGCATTCATGCGTCAGCTTTCTGGTTCAGGCCGGCGCTCAGCATGCGTTCGACATAGCGGGCGACGGTGTCAATTTCAAGGTTCACTGGGACGCCTGCCTGCAAAGTGTGCAAGGCGGTGTGGGTGACGGTGTGCGGGATCAGATTGATGCTGATCTCGCACCCCAATGCGTTGTCCTGCACCCGGTTGACGGTCAGGCTCACGCCGTTGACCGTGACCGAGCCTTTGTAGGCCAGATAGCGGGCCAAATCGGCTGGTGCCTGAATGCGCAACTCCCAACTCTCGCCCAAGGGGGCAAAGTGGCTGACCTGCCCCAAACCATCGACGTGACCCGAGACAATGTGCCCACCCAGGCGGTCGTTGGCGCGCAGGGCTTTTTCGAGGTTGATGTCCCCGGGGCGATCCAGACCGCTGGTGCGGGCCAGCGATTCGGCGGAGATGTCGATGCAAAATTGCTGTTGTGGCAAGTCGAGTTGGGTGACGGTCATGCATGCGCCATTGAGGGCGATGCTGTCGCCCAGGCCCACGTCGTCCAGATACCCATCAGGCGCCTGCACCGTGAGGCGCTTGCCATGATCCAAAGAGCGACCCAGGTCGTGGACGGCGACGATGCGCCCCACGCCGGTGATGATTCCGGTGAACATCCCTCTATTGTAGCCTTCAGACGTCGCCCTCAGCCCCGACGGGCGATCAATCGCAGGTCGGATCCCACCGGCTCGGCACTCTGCCACTGAAAACCCAGGGCTAGATCCAGTCGCTCCAGCGACGGCAGCATGGCCATGCCACGCCCGGGTCCCAAAAGCTTGGGTGCCAGATAGATCAACAACTCGTCGACCAAGCCGGTTTGGAGCAAAGAACCATTGAGTTTGTGACCGGCTTCGACATGCAACTCATTGATGCCACGCTGGCCCAAGTCCGAGAGCATGCCGACCAAGTCCACTTTGCCTGCCGGGTCAGGCAGACGCTTGACTTGCGCTCCCAGGCCGGAGAGTTTGATCATGGCGGTCTCGTCGTCCCTTGCGCCATAAATCCAGACGGGTCTTCGGGGTTGCCACAAGCGCGCCTGTGGCGGTGTTTCCCAGCGGGAGTCGACCACCACCAAGGCGGGTTGACGGGGCGTGGCGACGGCTCGCACATCGAGCAGCGGATCGTCTTCGATCACGGTACCGTGGCCGGTCAGCACGGCACAGGCTCTGGCGCGCCAGGCGTGACCGTCCGCACGGGCAGCCTCGGAAGTGATCCACTGACTGGCGCCATTGTCCAGGGCGGTTTGGCCATCCATGGAAGCGGCAATTTTCAGGCGGACCCAGGGCCGACCCAATGACATGCGCTGAAAAAACCCCAGGTTGATGTCGCGCGCCTGTGCCGACATCAGGCCGACTTCGACCGCAGCACCGTGGGCGCGCAGATGGGCGATGCCTGCCCCACGAACCTGGGGATTGGGATCGGTCACCGCCACCACCACCCGGGCGATGCCGGCCTGGCTGAGCGCGACACAACAAGGCCCGGTGCGACCTTGATGGGCGCAGGGCTCCAGCGTCACATAAGCGGTTGCCCCGGAGACCGGGTTCCCTTTTTGGGCTGCGTCTTGCAGGGCCATGATTTCGGCATGTGCCTGTCCTGCGGCCTGGGTATGTCCTTCACCCAGGATCTGCCCTTGAGCGGTGGCAATGACACAGCCCACCCGGGGGTTGGGCGAGGTCAGGTACATGGCCTGACTGGCCAAGGTCAGGGCACGCTGCATCAGGGTTTGGTCGATGGCCTGCTGTGTCATGCCTGGATTATCGGGGATTCCCCCAGCCTCTCACCAACACGCGGACAGACCGCCATCAGCGCCTTTTTGTCCGCTTTGATTGAGCCACAAGGTGCCGCATGCATCGGCACTTTGTCGGCCTTGGGGAATGGCTCGCAGCACATAACCGTCGGGCTCCAGACTGAATGTGAGCCGATAGCTGAGCCCCTCAGTCAAACTGGACCAGTTCGGCGTCAGGGAATCGTAGGTGCCGCGCCATAGGGCTTCACGCTCAAGCGTCCAGCCGGCTTGCGCCAGCGCAGTGCGCGCCAGGGCCCGTTGGCTTTTGTGCCAACTGCTGCTTTGCATGGGCACGGCGGTCAAGGTCAGGATCGCCAGAATCGAGACCGCCAGCAAGCACTCGAGCAGGCTAAAGCCTCTTGGGGTCATGGCATCACCTCGCGCCAACTGACCCAACGACCTCTTGTGCCATCTTGTGGCCCGAACCAGACGGCTTGCACGACGGTGCTGGCCACATCTTGTGGCCGTTGCACCAGCGCTGTGAGGCGCAGCCAATGGCCTTGAGGGGCTGGTGTCGACTCGATCCAGCATTTCAAACGGGCGCCGGGCAGGGGGGGCCATGAGTCCAGCGGCGGGGCGCTTCCGGTGAGGGCGCCACAAGGCCCCGAACGGTCTGCCATGTCGAGCCAGAACTGACGCGCCAGACCGGCCGCGCCCATCCAGGCGCATCGACCTTGCTCGCAACCTTGGGCAGGCCAGGGCGCCTGGGGCTGAGTTTGGGCCTGGGTGATGCGGATCGACGCTTCTGCTGCAGCCAACGATTGCACCGACCACAGTCGCTGGGTGACTTGGGATTGACGCACCGACAACATCAGGTTCTGGCTCAGTGTGGCCCCCGCCAGCAGCAGGCAAGCACCCATCACAGCCAGCGTGGCCCAGCCTTGTTGTTTCATGGCCGCTCGCTGCGCAATGCCCACACCCGCGACCAAACCCGCCACAAATGCCCCTGATCGGACAGTTGTCGGTTCTGGCAGTCGGTGCCGGGAGTTGGCCGACGCGGGACCACCGAGGCACTCTGCAAAGTCAGGCACATTCGGACCCCCATGGCAAGACCGTCGGGGCTCAACAGATGGCCAGCGCGCCACTGCCAAATCGGCGATTCTGTGCCGCCCTCGCGCCAAGCCAGCCAGATCTGCGCGTTTTTGACCTGCTCCACCCAGCTTTGCCAGCGGGCATGGGCTTGCGCGACATCCTTGCACTTCAATTGACCGTCGATCCAACCGAATTGATCCATCAGCCAGGCCGGAGCCTGACCCGGATCGCGAATCCAGACCCGTGTGTTTTGGCAGTTGGGATAAGCGGCAGGCTGCTCGTGCAAGGTCCGCGCATGCACCCAGGTGATGGCTTGGCCCGGCTCTAGCGCATCGTAAGGTGGCGCCGCCACCCATTGCGTGTCTTGCCAGATCAGCGGCTGCCCGCCGGCCTGACGGCTCAGCCGTGAAAGCAAGCGGTGCAAGGCCGGGGTGCGGTCTTGCAATTCTTGCCATGCGTCGCTTTCCAGTTGCCATGCGCGGTGGCCCGCCAGAACTTGAAACAGCATCAGACCTATGCCCAGCAACAATGACAATCCCAAAAGGGTTTCGATTTGGCTGAACCCGGGTGGGGCTTTGTGGTTGTGCTTCATGGCCACCCCAACGCCAGCATGCAATGCCAGTCTGGCGGACAGCGCTGCTGGTTGATGGGCAATTCGCGAGCCGCCAAACCTGGCTCAGGCCAGCGAATGCCCACCACCCAAATTCGAGGGTCTTGAGACCAGGGGGCCAGCCAAGTTTGGACACCGGGCCAATCGCGCAGCAAGCCGTTTTGCCAATCGGCCAACAGGCTGTCGCGCCATGCTGTGCCGTTACATGGTGATTGAGTGCAATCGCCCGCCGATAAAGTTTGCCCCCAATCCAGCGTCAGCGGAGGTTCGGGCTGAGCCAGACGCATGCGCTCAAAGAGGTCGGCTTGCCATTCGATCGCCTGAATTTGACGCCAGACATTGCGTTGTGCCACCATCGTCCAGCGGGCCTGCATCATCAGGGCGATACCGACCACCGACCAAAGAGCCAGTGCCAGCAATGCGTCGAGCAGGATCCAGCCTGCCGAAGGCAGGTTCGATTTCAGTCGCTGCATGTGACGCCCCCCACTCGGCGCAGTCGCCCCAAGACGTTCAGGCAAAGGGTCTGTGCGGCGATTGATGGTTGAAGGATGGACTGAAACAGCACACTGGACCCGCCGCCCAATGGTTCGCCCCAGGTGTCGAACTGCCATCCATCAGCCGGTTTTGAAGTGACCATTACGCCGTAGGGCAACGAGGTTTGGGATACCACTTGGACCACGGGGTGCGTGACCCAACGCCAACCGCAACGCAGGCTTGGGGCAGCATTGGATGATCCGCAAGGCTGAAGGGGCAGCAGTCTCAAGGTTTGTGCGTGGGCTTGTGCGTGGGCGCGTGCCCGCTGCCAATCGGCCTCGAAGGCGGCACGTGCCTGCGTCAGCCGCCAGCGCTCGCGCCATGGCTCGAGCGCACGTTGGCTCATGGACAAGGTGGCACTCAGCAGGGCCACGCCCGCCAACACATCCAGCAGGGTCAGACCTCGGTTTGCGATCGAAGGAGGGTGCTGTGCATTCATGCCGCCATCTTGCGCCGCAAGAGTGCGGTTTTCAATCGGCATGGTGCAGTGACACCTGCACCCATCGAATCGCGAAGGGATCAGCGGCGAACTTCGTCGACCAGAGTCTTGAACTCGTCGATGTCCTCAAAGCTGCGGTAGACACTGGCAAAACGCACATAGGCGACTTTGTCGAGTTTTCGCAATTCCCGCATCACCATCTCTCCGATGCGGGTCGAGGCAATCTCGCGCTGAGCCTGCGACAGCAATTTCTCTTCGATGCGTTCAATGGCCGAGTCAACCTGTTCGGTGCTGACCGGTCGTTTGCGCAACGCCAGGTTCATGCTGGCGCGCAGTTTGGCCCGCTCGTATTCAATCCGGCGCCCATCTTTTTTGACGATGGCCGGGAAATTGACCTCGGGCTTTTCGTAAGTCGTGAAGCGCTTCTCGCAGGCCACACACTGACGCCGGCGGCGGATGATGTCGCCTTCCTCGGCCAATCGGGTCTCCATGACCTGGGTTTCCAGGTTGCCGCAAAACGGACACTTCACGCGAACCCCTCCGACTCAGCGATAGACCGGAAAGCGCGAGGTCAGGGCATTGACCTTGGCGCGCACCGCATTCAGGTTGTCGGCGTCGCGCGGGTTGTCCAACACATCGGCAATCAGGTGTGCGGTCAAGCGGGCTTCTTCTTCCTTGAAGCCACGGGTGGTCATGGCGGGGGTGCCAATGCGCACACCGCTGGTCACCATGGGTTTTTCCGGGTCGTTCGGAATCGCGTTCTTGTTGATCGTCATGTGCGCTTGGCCCAGGACCGTCTCGGCTTCTTTTCCGGTGATGCCCTTGGCGCGCAAATCGACCAGCATCACATGGCTCTCGGTGCGACCACTGACGATGCGCAGACCACGCTGGGTCAGGGTCTCGGCGACGACTTGGGCGTTGCGGATGACTTGCTGCTGATAGGTTTTGAATTCGGGTGCAAGCGCTTCTTTGAAGGCCACGGCTTTGGCCGCAATCACGTGCATCAATGGGCCCCCCTGCAGACCCGGGAAGATGGCGCTGTTGATGGCTTTTTCGTGTTCGGCCTTCATCAAAATGATGCCGCCGCGAGGGCCGCGCAGGCTTTTGTGGGTGGTCGAAGTGACCACATCGGCATGCGGCACCGGGTTCGGATAGACTCCGCCAGCCACCAGACCGGCGTAATGGGCCATGTCGACGAGAAAAACCGCGCCAATGTCTTTGGCCACTTTGGCAAAGCGAGCCCAATCGATTTGCAAGCTGTACGCGGAGGCGCCCGCGATGATCATCTTGGGGCGGGTTTCGTGGGCCTTTTTCTCCATCGCGTCGTAGTCGATTTCCTCTTGCGCGTTAAGACCGTAGGAGACCACATTGAACCATTTGCCCGACATGTTCAGGGGCATGCCGTGGGTCAGGTGACCGCCCTCGGCCAGACTCATGCCCATGATGGTGTCGCCGGGCTTTAGAAAGGCCAAAAAGACGGCTTCGTTGGCTGAAGCACCACAGTGGGGTTGGACATTGGCGGCATCGGCGCCAAAAAGCTGTTTGACCCGGTCGATGGCCAATTGCTCTGCCACGTCCACGTGTTCGCATCCGCCGTAGTAGCGCTTGCCCGGATAACCTTCGGCGTATTTGTTGGTCAGTTGGGAGCCTTGCGCCGCCATCACCGCCGGCGAAGCATAGTTTTCGCTGGCAATGAGCTCGATGTGGTGTTCTTGGCGCTCGTGCTCGGCCTGAATCGCAGCCCAGAGCTCGGGATCGGTGTGTTGAACCAGATGTTGACGATCGTACATGGTGGCAGTCCTTGTGTTGATGCAGGCTCGGCACACGCCAAGCCACGGGGCTGCCCAGGCGATCGGCATGAACCCCGCAGGGTTGACGCGCTCCCCCGTGGTGGTACCCCTTGAGGGGCGGCCCACGTTGGCACCAAGCGAAGTCAGTGCCTATCGCCAGTCACGCGTCGCCGTTGATTTTAGAGCAACTCCAGCCACACCACGAGCGACAGAGGAATCAGTGCCTTATTTCTCTTCCTCGCCCGGCTTGACCAGGCGTTGCGCCTTTTCCCACAAGTTTTCGAGGCCGGCGGCGGCCACCGCGCCTGCGCTGGGCTCGGATGTGGGCACGCGCTGGCCTTGAGCCACCTTTTGCATGCGCTGGTGCTCAGCCATGACCTTGCCGACGTAACTGGAGGGCGTGTTTTCGACCGCACCCACATACAAACGCAGTCCGCCTTCGAGAGAGCCGGCACGATTGACGCATTCTTTCAGCACGGCCACCCCAACCTTGACATTGGACAACGGGTCAAAGGCCGCCAGGCGACCCCCAAAACCCTCGTATTTGTCGCTGTGCACCCGGGTCATGACCTGCATCAAACCTTGGGCGCCCATCGGGCTTTGAGCAAAAGGGTTGAAGCCTGACTCGATGGCCATGATGGCCAAAACCAGCGTCGGCTCAATCTGGGCTTTTTGCCCGGACTCGAAAGCTTCGGCCACCAGTGCCCCGATCGGCTCTGCGCCCACTTTGTACTTGCGGCTGATCCAATGCGCCAGGTTGGCTTGCTGCTTGGGCAAGTTTTGCAAATTGGCTGCAGTGGTGCGCTCGACCGCCATGGCGTCACTGGCCATGAATTCGGCTTGTCGATCCTGAAGCCAGCCGATCAGGCGCAACTCGGCTGACATGCGCAGGTCGGGACGGGTGCCAAACACGGTGGCGACGCAAAACACGACAAGACCCACAAAGGCCAAGCCATTGTGGGTGATGGCAAAAAAGCCCTCGGCGACATCACCGATAAAGGTTTTCAGCCCGTCTTTCAAAGGTTCCAATGCCACCATGATCAAAAACCGCAGGTCTTTCTGAGACAGTGTTATTTTCATGCCACAAGCGTTGTGGACATAACGATTAAAATAATGAGGTGAATCCACATCCTAACACCGATCTCCCCTCTCTGGATCTCGCCACCGGCGGGGCTTTCACCGCAGCCACTTCTGGCGAGCGTGCCGCCCGTGTGCGAGCCTGGTTGGCCACTCAGCCCGAGCCCGAGCTGATGGCTGTTGTCTACCGCGAACTCAGCGCCCGTGACAAGGGGGCTGCCAAAGCCCTGCGTGAAAAACTCGATGACCTCAAGCGAGAACGTCATCAGTCTGAGCTCGTCGAAGAATGGGTGCAAAAGGGCGAGGCCTTGCGACTGGCCCCCAAAATGGCGCTGGCCCAGGCTCTGGCTTGGCAGCGTGACGCCGCCAAAGCCGGTGCCCCTCTTTCCAAAGAACCTTTGGCAGGCCTTAAACAAGCCCTCAATGAGCGCATTCGGGTCATTGAAGAATTGCAGCATCACGCCCAGGTTCTGCGTGAATCGGCTGTGTTGCTGGGGCAGCGCTCGGAAGTTTTGGCGACCAAACCCTGGCAAGAAGCCCTGGCTCAACGCGAGACCCTGGGTCAGGACGTGACGCGCTGGCTGTCCGAGTGCGATCAGTTGACGCACCATCCCGAGTGGCCTTGTGTGGACCCCAAATATCCGCCGGCCTTGCAGGCCAATGCACAGCAGGTCCAGGCCGTATTCGAAGCTTTCAGCGCTGCGGTCGGCAGCGCCCAAGCCGCCGCCGCAGACGCTGAGTCGCCTTTGCCGCCGGTGACCGTCTGGGCCGAAGAAATTCGCCGCCAGCGCGGCCAAGCCAGTGTGGCACCTCAAACCGCTGCGACGCCGCCTGCCAAACCTCGCATCGATCCGCAAGTGCGTGCACAAGCCGTGGAGGCCGTGACACCCTTGCTGCGCAAGCTCGAAGAAGAGTTGGCCCAAGGCCATGGCAAAGCCACAGCCGGTGCAGCCAATGCATTGCGCCAAGCCTTGCGCGAGCACGAGGCCGCTTTGCCCGAACGGGTCGAACACCAAATTCAATCGGCCCTGGCCGCCGCCAACGAACTCGAAGGTTGGCAGCGTTGGCGTGCCGATCAATTGCGCACCGAGTTGGTGACCAAAGCCGAAGCCTTGTTCAAGCCCGCAGCATCGGTTGCTGAGGGCGAAGCGCCCGCCCAGCCGCAACCGGCTCATGGCGGTCGCAAGATGCAAGAGGTGTTGCGTGAGTTGCGCGAGCAATGGAAGCAAACCGATCAGGGCGGCATGCCCAATCATGCGCTTTGGAAGCGCTTTGACCAGGCCTGCAACCGGGCCCACAAGGTGGTGGAGTCCTGGCTCGAAAAAGTCCGGGCCGAAAGCACGCAGCACCGAGAGGCGCGTTTGCAACTGATCGAAGAACTCAAGACCTGGGCCGCCGAACACGCCCAAGGCCCGCAGTGGAAGGGCGTTGCCCAGCAACTGGCCGGATTCGCCAACCGCTGGCGCGAGTCCGGGCATGTGAGCGAAAAGGTTTTTGCCGAATTGCAACCCCTCTGGAAAGCGGCTTACCAGACTGCCCAAGCCCCTTTGGCCACTGCCCAAAAGGCCGCTCAAGCGCGCCGTCAGGCGCTGATTGACGAGGCCAAGGACTTGTCACAACGTCCGGGTTTGCCGCTCGATGCCATCAAAGCCTTGCAGCAGCGTTGGCAAGCCGAGTCGCAAACCATGGCGTTGGATCGTCGAACCGAACAAAAAATGTGGGATGCTTTCCGGGCTCCCATTGACGCCCTGTTTGAGCGCAAGTCCCAAGAGCGCGCGCAGCAGGCGGCTGCCGTCAGTGCCGTGGATCGTGCCGTGCTGCAAGCCGCTCAGGCCCTTGAGGCCGCTTGCAAGGCTGGCGATGCCGCTGCCATCCGCGCTGCCACTCACGCTTTGCAAGAGGCCGGTCGTGGTGCCCCCGCAACTCAGGCCACCGAGACTGCCGCACAGTCTGGTCGATCGACCCCTGAAGTCGAGGTCGATTCACCGGATTTGTCTGGCAACGAATCTGTACCCGTTGCGGCAACGGATGAAACCGAGACTTTTGCTGCCGAAGATGCTGTTGCCCAGCCCGAGGCCGCAAGCTCAGACGCCCCATCTGCAACAGATCAACCCGCCGCCCCCCCCCGCACTGTGGTTCCCCCCGTGGTGCGCAAGGTGGTCGCCGTGCGCGGAGACGACCGCCCCGGCATGAAAAAAGCCGAGCCGGCACCCATGGGCAAAGGTCCCCGCAAGCCGATGCCAGGCCGACCCGAGCGAGGCGATCGAGAGGATCGTGCGCCACGCAATGACCGCTTTGCGGCCTCCGACCGTGGCCCGGATGCACGAGGCCCGCGCTTGGGTGACGCTGCTTTTCGCGCCATGCGGCATGCGCAGGACATGGCAGAACAAACCATGCGCAGACTTGCTGCCCAAGCCCATGGCGAAGTCCTCACCCAGGTCTTGCAGGCCTGGCAAGAGCGCCGCCCTGAGCCATTGCCGTCGGCGCGTGAGTTGGGCTCCAAGGTCACCCCCGCACAGCGCCAGTCTTGGGTGCAGGCGTTGGCAGCCGCTCCAGCGGGATCAGCCGATCAGGCTTTGTTGCGGCTTGAAATTGCTGCCGAAGCCCCCACGCCGGCCCAGCACCTCGAGGCGCGCCGGGCCATGCAACTGACCCTGTTGACGCAGCGCCACCAAGCTTCTCCGCGGGAGACCTGGGCGCAAGATGTCGAAAAGGTGTTGGCCAGCCCTCACAACGACGACAACGCCCGTCGCCTGCAAACGGTGCTTAAGTCGTTTCTGCGTTAAACCGCTGCCAGCCCTGTTGCCAGCGCAGCACTTGGGTGCGCGGCGGCGAGGCCGTCGCGCACCAGTCGCTCAAGACGGTGCGCACCAAGCCGGGGGCCAGGACATGATCGGCCGGTCGGTGGGTGTGACCATGGATCAGCCGACTTGCGCCAGCCTGGGTCAGTGCCGCACGAGCGGCCTCGGTGTCTACATCGGCCCACACCGTTTGCGCGGCTTGGTGCGCCTGGCTTTCGGTCCGCATCGCCTGCGCCTGATCCAAACGGCTGGATAAAGGCTGCTTCAAAAACCCGGTCTGCCAAGCCTGAGATCTCACCAGGGCACGGAATTGCTGGTACTTGTGGTCTTGCAGGCACCATGCATCTCCGTGACCGAGCAAACAAGTCTCATCCTGGAGCACCAACGTACAAGGGTCTTGCAGGGGCTGCATCCCGGCGGCTTGCAAAAAAGCCTGACCGGTCAAAAAGTCACGATTGCCGACCATCCAATAAAGGGCCAAACGTTGAGACGTTTGTGCCAAAGCTTCGACGCATTCGCGCTCGAAAAAGGCGCCGGGCGCCTGCAACACATCGTCACCCACCCAAACTTCGAACAGATCGCCCAAAATGAACAAGGCTTGGGCGGGGGTGTGTTGCAAATGATGTTGAAAAGCCCGCCAAGTGGCGGGCTCTTCGGCGTGAAGATGCAAGTCGGAGACGAAATCGACACAAGTCCAGTTCCGACCATCCACCCAATGGGTCAAGGGTGCCGTCGGATTCATGGGTCAGAGAGCGACGGCCTTTTCAATCACCACCGGTTCTTTGGGGACATCGTCATGAAAACCGCTGCGTCCCGTTTTGACGCCGCGAATCTGATCGACCACCTCGGTGCCAGACACCACTTTGCCAAACACGGCATAGCCCCAACCTTGCATCGAAGGTGCGGTATGGTTCAAAAAGCCGTTGTCCGAGACGTTGATGAAAAATTGGGCCGTGGCCGAATGAGGGTCCTGGGTACGGGCCATGGCGATGGTGTAGCAGTCGTTTTTGAGGCCGTTGTTGGCTTCGTTTTCGATCGGCTCGCCGGTGGGTTTTTGCTTCATCTGGGGGTCGAAGCCGCCACCCTGAATCATGAAGCCATCGATGACCCGGTGAAAGATGGTTTGGTCGTAATGACCTTGGCCGACATAGGCCAGGAAATTGGCGACCGATTTGGGGGCTTTGTCGGCATCGAGTTCGAGGGTGATCACGCCATAACCTTGGACGTGCAATTCAACTTGAGGGTGGCTCATGGTGTCATTAGGGTTGCGGATTGAATGATGACCGGTGTGCGCGGCACATCGGAGCGAAACGGGCCAGAGGCTCCGGTGGGCAGGGCCTTGATTTTTTGAACCACATCCATGCCCGAAATGACCTGACCAAAGGCAGTGTAGCCAAAAGATTGGAATGTCGGATCCAGAAAACCATTGTCCTTCACATTGATGAAGAATTGTGACGTGGCGGAATGGGGGTCATTGGTGCGGGCCATGGCGATCGTGCCAACGACATTGCGCGGGCCGCCACGCTCAAGGGCTTGACGACCTTCGTGCTGAATGGGGGCGCGAGTGGGGCGCTCGCGCAGTTGGGCATCGTATCCGCCGCCCTGGATCATGAAGCCGTCGATGACCCGGTGAAAGACCAATCCGTCGTAGTGCTTGTCGCGCACATACTGCACAAAATTCGCAACCGTTTGTGGCGCTGCACGGGCGTTGAGTTCGAGCACGATATCCCCCATCGAGGTGCTCAGCTTGACGCGTGGCGAATCCGTGGCGGGTGTGTTTTGGGCCCAGGTGCAAAGTGACAGCGTCAGGGCTGAGCCCATCAAAAGACGTCGCAAAGGTGAAAAAGCATTCATGGCAAAGAGGGCAGGGGAGGGAGCGCCTTGATTTTTTGCTTCAAGGCCGGTTGGGCGGGGTTGGTTTGCAAGGACTTTTCATACCAGCGGCGGGCTTGCCATTGCAGCACATCGCCCAGATTTTCCATGGCTTCAGTGTATCCGGCATTCATCCGCAAGGCCATCTGAAAAGCCGCCTGTGCTTCATCGATACGTCCCAGGCGCATCAGCAAAACACCCGCATTGTTGTGAGGTTCGGGCAACTCGGGGTGATCCTGGCTCAGTGCCACATAGGCGTCCAGGGCTTCGCCGACCCGGCCCGCCCGCTCCAGCGCCCATGCCCGCCAAAAACGCATCTGCGGATCGCGCGGCGTCAACCCCAGGGCTTGCTCGGCCAACACCAGCACTTGATCAAAACGACCTTGTTTGATCTCGCGTTCGACGTCGGCATGGCGCACTTGCGGTTGTGCGTTCAGGCTGGCCCAAAAAAACCAAAGCACCCAAGCCAACCTCTTGGGGGCAACCCTGAGGCATGTTGGTTGAAGGTGCGCAATAGTCATCATGGCTATACTATCGTGATTGTAGTCCAGCCCTACCCAAAGGCTACCCTCAGACTGCTCAGCCGAATTCGCATTTCCTCCATGTCGCTACGCATCCACAACACGCTGACGCGTGAGCTTGAACCGTTTACGCCCATTGAGCCGGGGCATGTGCGCATGTATGTTTGCGGCATGACCGTCTACGATCACTGTCATTTGGGTCATGCCCGCTCCATGATTGCATTTGATGTGGTGCAGCGCTGGCTCAAGGCATCGGGGTATCGCGTCACCTATGTGCGCAACGTCACCGACATCGACGACAAAATCATCCAGCGTGCGCTGGCGAATGGTGAATCCATTCGATCCCTGACCACGCGCATGATCCAGGCTTTGCACGAAGACGCTGACGCTTTGGGCATCGAACGGCCCACGCATGAGCCCCGCGCCACCGACCATGTGCCACAAATGCTCGATCTCATTGCCAGTCTGGAGCAAAAGGGTCTGGCTTATCGGGCCAGCAATGGCGACGTCAACTATGCCGTGCGTCGCTTTGCGGGCTACGGCAAGTTGTCGGGCAAATCACTCGACGAACTTCACGCTGGCGAACGCGTGGCGGTCGAGAGCGGGAAAAACGACCCGCTGGATTTTGTGCTCTGGAAGTCGGCCAAGCCCGAGGAGCCGCAAGAGGTGAAGTGGGATTCCGTCTACGGCGCAGGCCGGCCGGGTTGGCACATCGAATGTTCCGCCATGAGTTGCCAATTGCTGGGCACCACCTTCGACATCCACGGCGGCGGAGCAGATCTGCAATTCCCCCACCACGAAAACGAAATCGCCCAAAGTGAAGGCGCCAGCGGACAGGCCCTGGCACGTTACTGGATGCACAACGGCTTTATCAATGTGGACAATGAAAAAATGTCCAAAAGCCTGGGCAATTTCTTCACCATCCGTGACGTCCTGCAACGCTACGATGCCGAGACCATCCGCTTTTTCGTGGTGCGCAGCCACTACCGCAGCCCTCTGAATTACAGTGACGTGCACCTCGATGATGCACGCGCTGCACTCAAGCGGCTGTACACGGCGTTGCAAGCCTTCCCGGTCACCCGCCCAAACGAAACAATCGATTGGACCAACCCCTATGCGGCCCGCTTCCAAAGCGCCATGAACGAAGATTTTGGCTCGCCCGAAGCGGTGGCCGTTTTGTTTGAACTGGCCTCGGAAGTCAATCGGGGCAAAGACGTTGCGCTGGCAGGTCTGCTGCAATCGCTCGGGGGCATTCTGGGCTTGTTGCAGCAAAATCCGACCGCTTACTTGCAAGCCGGCTCTGACCTGGACCCGGATCGCATCGCTGTCCTGATCGCGCAACGCCAAGCAGCCAAGGCATCCAAAAATTTTGCCGAGGCCGACCGCATTCGCCAGGATTTGCTGGCCCAGGGCGTGGTCCTCAAAGACGGCCCTGCCGGAACAACCTGGGAGCGCGCGTGAACGCCTTTGCCGTGGCCGCGACCGATTTCCCCATGTATTGGGACGAGGCCTGCCAGCACCTCATGAAAAAAGATCGGGTCATGCGCAAGCTGATCCCGCTGTTTGGCGATGCCCGTCTGGTGACCCGTGGCGATGCTTTTGTCACATTGGCCCGCAGCATCGTGGGCCAGCAGATATCCGTCAAGGCGGCGCAAAGCGTCTGGGATCGATTTTCGGCGCTGACGCGCCGCGTCACACCGGCCAGCGTGTTGAAGATGAACATCGACGAGATGCGAGCGGCCGGTTTGTCGGCTCGCAAAGTCGAGTATCTGGTTGACCTGGCCCTGCATTTTCAAGACGGCAAACTCAGTTTCAAGCAATGGCCTGACATGGACGATGAGGACATCATCGACGAGTTGGTGGCAGTGCGTGGCATCGGGCGTTGGACGGCCGAGATGTTCCTGATCTTTCACCTCATGCGCCCCAATGTGTTGCCGCTCGATGATGTGGGTCTGATCAACGGCATCAGCAAAAACTATTTTTCAGGTGAAACCGTCAGCCGCAGCGATGCGCGCGAAGTGGCGTCGGCCTGGGCCCCCTTTTGCAGCGTGGCCACTTGGTACATTTGGCGCTCGCTCGATCCATTGCCCGTGACTTACTGAAAGGGAGAAACATCGTGGCCAAAAAAACTTTCCTGGATTTTGAGCAACCGATTGCCGAACTCGAGGCCAAGATTGAAGAGTTGCGCTACGTCCAAAGCGAATCTGCGGTCGATATTTCGCAAGAAATTGAGCAACTTTCCAAAAAAAGCTTGCAACTCACCAAAGACATCTACAGCGACCTCAGCCCCTGGCAAATCACCAAGATTGCCCGCCATCCTGAACGGCCCTATACCCTGGACTACCTGGGCGAGATCTTCACCGATTTCGTCGAAATGCATGGCGATCGCCACTTCGCCGATGACCTCAGCATCGTGGGCGGTCTGGCACGCTTCAACGGCATGCCTTGCATGGTTCTGGGGCATCAAAAAGGCCGTGACACCAAAGAGCGAGCCGCGCGCAATTTCGGCATGAGCCGCCCCGAGGGATACCGCAAGGCCTTGCGTCTGATGAAGACCGCTGAAAAATTCAAGTTGCCGGTCTTTACCTTTGTCGACACCCCGGGCGCCTATCCGGGGATCGACGCCGAGGAGCGAAGCCAGTCCGAGGCCATCGGCCGCAACATTTACGAAATGGCTCAACTCGAAGTCCCCATCATCTCCACCATCATCGGTGAAGGCGGATCGGGCGGCGCTTTGGCCATCAGCGTGGCCGATCAGGTGCTGATGCTGCAATACTCGGTCTACTCGGTCATCAGCCCGGAAGGCTGCGCCTCGATTTTGTGGAAAACCTCCGAGCGTGCCGCGGATGCGGCAGAAGCCTTGGGCATCACCGCCCATCGACTCAAAGCGCTGGGGCTGATCGACAAAATCGTCAACGAGCCGGTGGGGGGTGCGCATCGCGACCCCAAACAAATGGCCTCCGCTCTCAAGCGCGGACTCAATGACGCCTGGCGTCAGGTTGCCGATCTCAAGACCCGTGAACTGCTCGATCGCCGCTACGAGCGTTTGCAAAGCTATGGCCGTTACTCGGACACCAAAGCCGCAGCCTGAATTTCAAGGCCCCCTCCTGACCCGCTGGGCTCCTCAAGGGCCGTTTGCGGTGGCGTTCAGTGCCGGCGCCGATTCAACCGCTTTGTTGTGGGCTTGTGCCCAGCGTTGGCCGCAATGGACGCATGCCATTCATGTCAATCATGGCTTGCAAGTGGCGGCGCGGGATTTCGAGTGGCATGCCCGTCATCTTTGCCGGCGCTGGCACATCCCCTTGGCGGTGGTCACCCCCGATGCCCATCCGGTGTCAGGACAAAGCCCGGAGGAAGCGGCACGACGAGCCCGTTACCAAGCCTTGGCGCATGCCGCTCAGACCGCTTTTGATCTACCGCTTGCGACGGTTTTGCTGGCCCAGCACGCCGACGATCAGGCCGAAACGGTGTTGCTGGCCTGGTCTCGAGGCAGCGGCTTGGCGGGCTTGGCCGCCATGCCGGAAGTGGCGCAGCGGCATGGCATTTCCTGGGTGCGTCCGTGGCTGGAGCAGTCCGCATCGAGCCTGCGCCAAGCCCTGCGTCGGGCCGGCATTGCCTGGGTCGAAGACCCCAGCAATGGGTCACCGGCCTACACTCGCAATCGCATCCGGCAACAAGTCTTGCCCATGCTCGAACAAGCCTTGCCCGGCAGTCGCGCCACTTTGGTGCGTACTGCCGATCATGCGGCCCAGGCGCTGCGTTTGTTGGCCGACTTGGCCGAGATCGATGCCGCTCGGGTCGGGGACCCGCCACGCATCGCCGATTTGCGGCAACTGTCTCCACGCCGCCAGGCCAATGTGTTGCGTCATTGGCTGGCTGGATTGGGTACTCAGGCGCAAGCGTCGCAAATGTCTGAATTGCTCCGCCAGATCGACGCTTGCACCACTCGAGGCCACCAGATCAGCCTGCGGGTCGGGCATGGCCGGATCCGTCGCGAGGGGCCACACCTGGCTTGGTTACAATCGAGGGTTTGATCCCTTGACTTCACCAAGCTTATGTCACTGATCGTTCACAAATACGGCGGCACTTCGATGGGCTCGACCGAGCGCATCCGCAATGTGGCCAAAAGGGTCGCCAAATGGGCGCGAGCCGGCCACCAAATGGTGGTGGTGCCCAGCGCCATGAGTGGCGAAACCAATCGCTTGTTGGGCCTGGCCAAAGAGTTGGCTCCCAGCCAAGCCCAGTCGGCTTATTACCGCGAGCTCGACATGCTGGCCGCCACCGGCGAACAGGCCTCCAGCGCGCTGCTGGCCATTGCCTTGCAGGCCGAGGGCATGCAGGCGGTCAGCTACACCGGTTGGCAAGTGCCCATCAAGACCGACGACGCCTACACCAAGGCCCGCATCGAATCCATTGATGACGCTCGCGTGCGCGCCGATCTGCAAGCCGGCCGCGTGGTCATCATCACCGGCTTTCAGGGCATCGACCCGGGCGGAAACATCACCACTTTGGGCCGTGGCGGTTCCGACACCTCGGCAGTGGCCGTTGCGGCCGCCCTCAAAGCCCACGAGTGCCTCATCTACACCGATGTCGATGGCGTGTACACCACCGACCCGCGTGTGGTGCCCGAAGCCCGTCGCTTGCGCACCGTCAGTTTTGAAGAAATGCTCGAGATGGCGTCGCTCGGCTCCAAGGTGCTGCAAATTCGCTCGGTCGAATTTGCCGGCAAATACAAAGTACCCTTGCGCGTGCTGTCCAGCTTTACCCCTTGGGACATTGACCTGAATGAAGAAGCCGCATCCGGCACCCTGATCACCTTTGAGGAAGACGAACACATGGAAAAAGCCATCGTTTCCGGCATTGCTTTCAATCGCGACGAAGCCAAAATTTCGATCATTGGCGTGCCAGACAAGCCCGGCATTGCCTATCAGATCCTGGGTGCGGTGGCTGAAGCCAACATCGAAGTCGACATGATCATCCAGAACATCTCGAAAGACGGTAAAACCGACTTCAGTTTCACGGTTCACCGCAACGACCACGCTCGTGCGCTGGACTTGCTCAAGGCGCAGGTTCTGCCGGCTCTGGGCGCTGCCGGGATGGAAGCCGACACCAAGATTTGCAAGGTCTCCATCGTGGGCATCGGGATGCGCAGCCATGTGGGTGTGGCCAGCAAGATGTTCCGCAGCTTGAGCGAGGAGGGCATCAACATCCAGATGATTTCAACCTCCGAGATCAAAACCTCGGTTGTCATCGACGAAAAATACATGGAATTGGCCGTGCGCGCCCTGCACAAGGCCTTCGATTTGGATCAGGCCAGCGCCTGATCGCTTTGAGGGCACCTTGTGCTTCAACTTGAGGCATAATGTGACCCGTGCTGGAGACGTGACCGAGAGGCCGAAGGTGCTCCCCTGCTAAGGGAGTATGCGGTGAAGAGCTGCATCGAGGGTTCGAATCCCTCCGTCTCCGCCAGCACAAAGACCTCAAACCTGCTCAGCAGGCTTTGAGGCAGCCTCAGGCCCCGCACCATGCGGGGCTTTTTGTTTTGGGCTCCTGACTGCGTCTTACGGG
>JACCDH010729344.1_pt1 | contig 94854 bp, 82 predicted proteins | sample 7442481 | NCBI WGS metagenome assembly JACCDH01 (sample SAMN15323433, study PRJNA562643) | freshwater metagenome | isolation source: river surface water | place: USA:Blue River Watershed | collected 2017-08-15 | reverse complement strand
GTCAAATAAAAACCATAATCGTAATCACCTATAGACTGAGAACCCATAATTAATGGAATATTACTATTCAAATTATAAACCGCAGGAGAAGCATTCGTACAAATCGTAATCGGTGGAGGGGTCGATATAGGTAAGCCTGAAAAGCTTGATATTACAACTTCATCAGAAACTGGAGCTGTACAACCAGGTCGTGTAGTAATAACTTTCCAAGTTCCTGGCTGATTAACTGTAACTGTCTGTGTAGTTAAAGTGGGTTGCAAAACCCCGTTTAAAAACCACTGAAATGTTGGTGTACCACCTGTTGTAGGAGCAGTAACAAAGGTAGCCGTTAAGTTTTTTGTTGAAGATGAATTACAAAGCATTAAATCAACACCTAGGGTAACACCACATACTATATTACAATTCGTAGTAGCAGTTGAAGATGGTAATAAATCCATCTGAATAAAACCAGGGTTATTTGAAAAATTAGTTACTAAAAGCATGTAATACTGACCTGTTTGTGCATTGGTTACATTAATTGTTTCGGTAGCATTCGCACTATAACTACAATCAACTATATTATTGGTTATTGTTGTACTCGGAAAATCATACAGTCCAGTACACTGAGGGGCATTAAATGGACCCCACAAAATAAAATCAACGTCTTGATTATTATAATTAGGAGCATTACTACCTTGATGTAGTAAAATATCAAGATTTCCTGGAGTGCCTATTTGAAAATAAAACCACGCAGGATTTGGAGCAGACCCTAAACATCCTGGCGAACCTAACGATGCCGTTCCAGTAGTATTTGGAAAGGGTGCAACACCTCCGGAACATATAGGATTTGCTCCCGCACAGGTTGGACTTGATTGAGAATATAATTGTAAAGTAAGGAGTATGCAAAAAAGTAACGTGATTTTTTTCATTATAAAATTAGAATGCATTTAATTAAATTTAAAAAACAAATATAATAAATTATATAACCTTTCAAATATTTTAAGCATAAATTATAAACATATATGAATTTGATAGCAAATCATTTATCTTTGCAAAACATTTAAGAAAAATAGAATGATGGAATTAAATGAAGACTTTACAAACAACATAGGCGAAAATCATATTGGTACAAGTGCCGAAACCCCTATTAGACCGGATGCCTTTGCTATTTCTGATGAAGAAAAAATAGAACTAATAAAAAAAGATGTTGAGCATATCCTAACAACATTAGGTATGGATTTAACAGATGACAGTTTAAAAGGAACGCCAAATCGAGTTGCAAAAATGTTTGTAAAAGATATTTTTGGTGGATTAAATCCTACTAAAAAACCTAGTTCTTCAACCTTTGAAAACAAATACAAATACAGCGAAATGCTGGTTGAAAAAAACATAGTAGTTTATTCTACTTGTGAACATCATTTATTACCTATTATTGGGAGAGCACATATTGCTTATATTTCTAATGGAACCGTAGTAGGACTCTCAAAAATGAATAGAATTGTAGACTATTTTGCAAAAAGACCACAAGTACAAGAGCGATTAACCATTCAGATTGTTCATGAACTGCAAAAAGTATTAAATTCTGAAGATGTCGCTTGTATTATCGATGCCAAACATTTGTGTGTCAATTCAAGAGGTATTAAAGACATTGAAAGCAGTACAGTTACTGCAGAATTTGGTGGTAAATTCAAAGAAGATAAAGTTAGACAAGAATTTTTAGAGTATATAAAACTTGATACACGTTTTTAAAAAATCTAACAAGAAAATATGCAATTATACAAAACAAATCAACTAAATATCTTCAACACATTAAGTGGTAAAAAAGAGCTATTCAAACCCATACATGAAGATCATATAGGAATGTATGTGTGTGGACCAACTGTATATAGCAATGTACATTTAGGCAACATCCGAACTTTTATGAGTTTTGATGTTATTTACAGGTATTTAAAACATGTGAATTATAAAGTACGCTATGTTAGAAACATAACAGATGCGGGACATTTAACCGACGATGGCGATGTAGCTAATGATCGTTTTGTAAAGCAGTCAAGGTTAGAAAAATTGGAACCTATGGAAGTGGTTCAAAAATATACTGTTGATTTTCATAGGGTTTTAGATACATTTAATTTTCTTCCACCAGATATTGAACCAACAGCTACAGGTCATATTTTAGAGCAGATAGAATTAATTGATAAACTAATTAAAAATGGTTTTGCTTACGAAAGTAATGGCTCTGTATATTTTGATGTACTTGCTTACAATGCCAAAGGGTTAAATTATGGCGAATTAAGCAACAGAAATATTGACGAATTATTTGCAAACACTAGAGATTTAGACGGACAAAACGAGAAAAAAAATCCACAAGATTTTGCACTATGGAAAAATGCTTCTCCCGCTCATATTATGAGATGGAATTCTCCGTGGGGTGAAGGTTTCCCAGGTTGGCATTTGGAATGTACAGCTATGAGTACAAAATATTTAGGAGAAACTTTTGACATACATGGTGGCGGAATGGACTTAAAATTTCCACATCACGAATGTGAAATAGCGCAAGGAAAAGCCTGTAACCATAAATCTCCCGTTAATTTTTGGATGCATACGAATATGTTGACGATGAATGGTTTGCGAATGAGTAAATCAACCGGAAATTATATATTGCCCATGGAACTTGTTTCTGGCGCTAATGATTTTTTTGAGAAAGCTTTCCATCCCAATATTGTTCGCTTTTGCTTTATGCAAGCACATTACAGAAGTGTATTAGACATCTCAAATGAGGCAATGTTAGCTAGTGAAAAAGGATTCACACGAATTGTTGAAGGACTAAAATTAGCAGCAAATCTTACAGCAAGCAACAAATCATCTATTCAAATTGAAGACTGGAAAAAGAGTTGTTATGACGCCATGAATGATGACTTCAACACACCTATATTGATTGCGCAACTTTTTGAAGGCATTAAATATGTAAACCTCGTTAACGATGGTAAAGAGCATTTAACAAGCAATGATATTGAATTATTACATACAACATTGTACACATTTTTTAGCGATATATTAGGTCTAACTTTTGGCGAAACACAGCATGCATCTGAAAATCATTCAAAGAAATTAGACGGCACTATAGAATTACTAATTGAAATGAGAAATAATGCTCGAGCAAATAAAAATTGGGCATTATCAGATGAAATTAGAGATAAATTAGCCACTGTAGGAATCGTCTTAAAAGATGGAAAAGAAGGCACAACTTATACCTATTAAATAAACATAAAAGCTACCTAATAGGTAGCTTTTATTCTAACCAAAAATAAAATTAAACTTAAATAGTTTCTAATATATTCCTATTAGTTACTAGTATTAAGACTAGGATTAAAACAAAAACTTAACACCTAATCTTAAACCACCAACGCTTCTTGAGCCTGGATTTAAATCAAATGGATTCGCATTAAAACTTACGTTAGTTGTATTATCACCAACTTTAGGATTAACAGTAGTTGATGAAAAATTAACTAATGAAAAAGAAGTTTCTACTGTCATCCATTTATTTACAATAAAATCAAAACCTGGTGCTATATCTACGCCAATAGAAGATACTTTATCTTCATTGATTTTATTTTTTCCAAACGTCATTGGCAACGATGCTTGACCAAAGAAAAAGAACTTTCCTCCTAATCCCCAATATTTTCTAATAAGTGGTTGTACAACAAATGTTGAAGATTCTGAAGTAGTTTGGGTTACATTACCCGTTGTTGTTTCTGTTTTTCCATTAATAAAACCTACTCCTAAACCAATTGTTGTTGTTGGTGCAACGAAATAACCAACAATTGGTAAAACCGTATTAGAGGTAGTTTTTACAGTACCATTATCATTCGAACTAAATGAAAACTGACCTGCAACCCATGTAGTTCCTTCTAACCCTTTTTTTTCTTGTGCATTAGATGTTAAACCAAATAATGCAATTCCTGCAATTAACAAAATTTTTTTCATTTTTATGTTTATTTAAAATTATAAGACAAATGTACTTCTCAAATAATTCAAAAAAACTGATATAAGTCATAGTTTAAAAAATAGTATATCCATAAAATTTGACTTCTAGTTAATCTATTTATACTTATATTTGTCGAAAATGTAAATCATACAAATGAAAATTAAAAAATGGCTTATTTTTCCGTTTAAAAAAGCAATACGTTTGTATCAAGTTTTACTATCACCTCTCACACCAGCTACTTGTAGATTTCATCCTACATGTTCAGCCTATGCGATTGAGGCATTAGAAAAACACGGTTTACTAAAAGGATGCTGGTTAGCACTAAAAAGAATTTTAAGTTGCCATCCTTGGGGAAAGAAAGGTTATGATCCAGTTCCTTAAATACAAATACAAATTTATAGATACAACTAAAAAATTAACAATATGATTTGGAATCCAACAGAAGGAATTGACTTAGGCTTTTTTATGATTCGTTTTTACAGTCTTACATGGGTAGCAGCATTTGCTTTTGGCTGGTACATCATGAAATATATTTTTGTACGAGAAAATGAAACCATTGAAAAATTAGATAAGCTTTTTGTATATACCATTGTTGCAACAATGCTTGGAGCAAGATTGGGACATGTTATTTTTTACCAATCAGAGTTATTTACAGAAGACCCACTAAGCATACTTTTGCCTATAAGTACCATTCCCGAAATACACTTTACTGGCTTTAGTGGATTAGCAAGTCATGGTGCCGCAATAGCTATAATTGTAACCATGTACTATATCCAATCTCGAGTACTACAAAGACCTTTATTATGGATTTTAGACAGAATCGTAATTCCGGTTTCATTTGGGGCTATTTTTATTAGATTAGGAAACTTTATGAATTCCGAAATTTTTGGAAAAATAACTACTAAAGATAGTTTTTTAGCCATGAAATTCATAAAAGGTGAAGACAGCTTAAATCCTAAAATAGTAACCAAAATAACAAATATACCTGATGCATCTCAAGCTTATAATGCTATTGAAAAAGACGGGCAATTTAAATTTATTTTAGATCAAATTCCTTATCGATATCCCGCGCAATTATATGAGGCATTATTGTACATTCCTGTCTTTTTACTTTTATTTTTCCTTTATTGGAAAACAGATGCTAGAAACAAATCAGGATTCTTATTTGGCTTATTTTTAGTATTACTTTGGAGTATCCGTTTTGGGGTAGAATTTGTAAAAGATAGTCAAGGCGGTTTTGAAAAATATCCGATTTTTAATGCGCTTTCAACCGGACAATGGTTAAGTATTCCGTTTATTATTTTAGGCTTTTATTTTATATATCAATCTACTCAAAACAGCTCAAAATAAATGGCTAGAATTCTTGCAATTGATTACGGTATCAAAAGAACAGGAATCGCTGTCACAGATGAAATGCAGCTCATTGCAAGCGGTTTAACCACTATAGCAACACCTACATTGTTTTCATTTTTAAACGATTATTTGACTAACGAAAAGGTAGAAAAAGTAATCATTGGCGAACCAAAACAGATGAATGGACTTCCGTCTGAAAGTGCCGTATATATTGAACAATTTTGTATTGAATTCAAAAAAACATACCCAAATATCCCCTTGGTAAAAGTTGACGAAAGATTTACTTCTAAATTAGCTTTTAAAACAATGATTGACAGTGGTTTAAATAAAAAACAGCGTCAAAACAAAGCACTAATTGATGAAATTGCCGCTACTATCCTACTCCAAGATTATATAAAATAAGCAAATACTACATATAATTTTGGCAAAATTCATACTTTTGTACTTTAAATAAACACATCATGATACTTCCAATATATGGATACGGCGAAACCGTTTTAAGAAAAGTAGGCGAAGAAATTCAAAAAGATTATCCTCATTTACAAAAAACTATAGCAAACATGTATGAAACCATGTATCACGCTTGTGGCGTAGGTTTAGCCGCCCCTCAAGTAGGGCTTGCTATTCGTCTGTTTATTGTAGATACTACTCCTTTTGCAGATAGCGATGAAGTATCAAAAGAAGAAGCCATTGCACTCGATGGATTTAAAAAAACATTTATAAATGCAAAAATAATTAAAGAGGAAGGAGATATTTGGGGCTTCAACGAAGGTTGCTTAAGTATTCCTGATGTAAGAGAAGATGTATTTCGCCATGAAAAGATTACGATTGAATACGTTGACGAAAATTTTACAAAAAAAACAGAAACCTACGATGGTTTAATCGCTCGAGTTATCCAACACGAATATGACCACATTGAAGGAGTCTTATTTACAGACCATCTCTCCATATTAAAAAAGAAACTTATTGGTAAAAAACTCCAAAACATAATGGAAGGTAAAGCAAGACCTGATTATAAAATGAAATTTGCTAATTTGAAAATAAAATAATTTAAGACAATTTTAAGTATTTAGTTTTGGGTTATTAAACTTAAAAAAATATATTTGCCAACTTTAAAATAGAAAAAAAACGACATGAGTATTCAAAAAATATTAGCTATTTCTGGAAAACCAGGTTTATTTGAATTAAAAGTTCAAACACGTTCAGGATTCGTTGCAGAATCTTTATTAGACGGAAAAAAAATTACCGTAGGCTTAAGAAGTAACGTTAGTTTATTATCAGAAATAGCAGTATACACCTATACTGAAGAAATAAAATTAGTAGAGGTTTTTAAAGCTATCGCTACAAAAGAAAGTGACGGACCAGCTATTTCACACAAAGAAACCGAAAACAATTTAAAAAGCTATTTCAGAGAAATATTACCAGAATTTGACGAAGATCGTGTGTATGCTTCTGACATCAAAAAAATAATTAACTGGTACAATATTCTTCAACCAAAAGGGTTTGTAACACTGGAAGCTTTAAATACCGAAATAAAAGAAGCTGCAGCTTCAGAATAATATTTAATCCCGATTTATTTCGGGATTTTTTTTGAAGCAAAAATATAGTTTTTCATTACACTATACGTCAGGCTATCCACAGTACAAGGTACTTTGCTTCTATCCTGGCTATACATCGCGCTTTATTCTTCAAAAAAACAAAAAATTAGGGTCTAATTTTTGATACTATTTTTTTTATAAAACAATTTTTAATACTTTTATTCGTTGAAACTAAACAAATGGAAAACAAAAATGTAAATACAACTACCCAAAACGATAATCAAAAATCGATTATCATTACTATAGCAATCTATAGTGGCATTGTATTACTATTATTCTTCATTCGTTTTTGGCCTCCTTACAACAAAACAGAAGCTTTAATTGCTGAAGGCGGTGGCGGTGGCGGAGTAACCGTTAATTTTGGCGATAGTGAGATGGGCAAAGGAGACGATTATCTTAGTGAAACATTAGAAGTAAACATGCAACAAACTTCTAACGCTGCATCTGAAACCGCTCCAGAAGAAATTTTAACGCAAGACAATACAGGAGAAGCCATAAACACAACTCCTAAAACAACCAAACCAAAAGAAAAAACACCTAAAGATACTAAACCTGTTACAGTTGCAGAACCTGTAAAAAAACCAAATAGTGCATTATCTAACATGCTAAAAGGAAAAAATAAAGGCGGAGATGGTGATGACAATACCAGCGGTAACAAAGGAAAAAATAATGGCAAGCTCAATAGTGATGAATATTATGGAAATGGTGGCTCCGGTGGTGGAGCTGGTGGCGGAAACGGAAAAGGCAATGGAGACGGCGATGGTGATGGAAACGGAAAAGGAAGTGGCAACGGTTCTGGTGGTGGCGCAAGTTATAATTTAGCAGGAAGAAGAGTAGCTAAAGTTCCAGAAGTAGGAAATGATTGCAATTCTTTTGGAAAAGTTGTCATTGAAGTCATTGTAGACCAAACAGGAAAAACAATTAGTGCTTCAAACGGAAAAGGAACTAAAGCAGATGCCTGTCTTATCGCTTTAGCAAAACAATATGCCTTAAAAACAAAGTGGCAACCAAGCACCACTGCGGCAGAAAAACAAACAGGGACGATTACCTACAACTTCAAAAATCAATAAACTAATCACGGCATAAACAACTTCTAAACCAAATGGAAAATATTCCTAATGGTTTACTTATATTTGCCTATAAAATTTTAAGTATGCAACACATTATTGATCGTTTTATCAGTTATGTAACGATAGACACCGAATCTGATCCTAATTCAACTACAACACCTAGTACGGCTAAACAATGGAATTTAGCAAATAAATTAGCCCAAGAACTTAAAGAAATTGGACTAACAGATGTAACTATTGATGAAAAATCGTACGTAATGGGAACATTACCTAGCAATGTAAAACATAAAGTACCTACAATAGGTTTTGTTGCACATTTTGATACTACACCAGATTTTACGGGAGCTAATGTAAAACCACAACTTGTAAAAAATTATGATGGCGGAGACATCGTACTTAATAAAAAACAAAACATTATTTTATCGCCTAGCTATTTTAAAGACTTATTACAATATAAAGGTCAAACCTTAATTACTACTGACGGCACAACCTTATTAGGCGCAGACGACAAAGCAGGAATTACCGAAATCATGACGGCAATGGAGTATTTAGTAAAACATCCTGAAATAAAACACGGAACAATTAAAGTTTGTTTCACACCTGATGAAGAAATTGGTAGAGGGGCAGACCATTTTGATGTGAAAAAATTTGGTACAGAATGGGCCTACACCATGGATGGAAGCCAAATAGGTGAATTAGAATATGAAAATTTTAATGCTGCAGGTGTTAAAATTACATTTAAAGGAAAAAGTGTACACCCGGGTTATGCGAAAGGAAAAATGATGAATGCCATGCTTTTAGCTTCTAAATTCATTTCTAAGCTACCAAAAGACGAAACCCCTGAAACCACAAGAGGATACCAAGGATTTTATCATGTGACTGGAATTTCGGGTAGTATTGAAGACACTAAACTAGAACTCATCATAAGAGACCATAACAGAAAAAAATTCAATGCTAGAAAGAAATTTGTTGAAGAATTGGTCGCTAAAATGAATAAAAAACATAAAAAACAATTTGGTGAAGACATTGTAGTTTTAGAAATTCGTGATCAATATTATAACATGCGTGAAAAAATTGAGCCTGTTATGCATATAGTAAAAATTGCTGAAAAAGCTATGTTAGACGTAGGCGTGAAGCCAATAATAAAACCTATTCGTGGAGGCACAGACGGTTCTAGACTTTCTTTTATGGGATTACCTTGTCCTAATATTTTTGCTGGCGGTCATAATTTTCATGGAAAATATGAATATGTACCTGTTGAAAGTATGCAAAAAGCAATTGAAGTGATTATTAGGATAACAGAATTGGTTGCATTGCCTAAAAAATAAACGTTTGTTTTTATGGATAAAACAAATCAATGGCAAAAAGAAATTGAGTTTTTAGAATCAATTATAAGTAAAATGCCCTTGCTAAAAACCATCAAATGGGGCACACCTGTTTACACATTTAACAATCAAAATGTAATTAGTGTAAGTGGTTTCAAATCATATGTTGGATTATGTTTTTATAAAGGTGTATTTCTTTCTGATAAAAAGAAACTACTTATTAATGCTCAAGAAGGGGTAACTAAAAGTTTAAGACAAATGCGTTTCAAGTCAATTAATGAGATTGATGAAGCAGTTTTAATAGACTATAGTACTGAAGCCATTGAAATTGAAAAAGCAGGATTAACAATTCCAAAAACAAAAAAAGAATTTAAAATTCCAACGCTTTTACTTCAAGCTTTTGAAGAAAACAAGAATTTAGAACTTGCTTTTCTTCAATTTGCGAAATATAAACAAAATGACTTTATTGAATACATTGATAGTGCTAAACAAGATAAAACAAAAATGTATCGTTTAGAAAAAATAAAACCGATGATTCTTTCGAATATCGGTTTAAATGATAAGTTTAAAAAGTGATTAGTTTGCTTCTTTCAATTTAGCACTTAATTCAACTGAAATAGCCGTTTTTTCCATTTTAATTTTTCCTGCCATAGTTTCTACAACAACAGTTGTTTCAGCAATTTCAGCAATTTTCCCATGAATACCAGATTTAGTAATGATTTTATCTCCTACTTTTAATCCGCTTTCAAAATTCTTCTCTTGTTTAATTTTTTTTCTTTGTGGCATAATAATTAAGAAATAAAATACTCCTACCATTAAACCTAACTGTATTAACATCATGTTATCCATAGTTACTTTGTTTTAATATTTGCTTTAATAAAAATTTGTTCAACTGTATTTTTAGAATTACAAGTTACCAAAATTGCTTTTTCTACATTACCTTGCTTTCCGTTAGAATCAAATTTCACCTTAATAGGTGTCGATTTTCCTGGTTTAATCGCTTCTTTTGTAACTTCAGGCACTGTACACCCACAACTTGCTCTCGCACTTTCAATATACAAATCATTAGCACCTATATTCTTTAAAACAAATTGTGTCTCAACAATTTGACCTTGTTGAATAGTCCCAAAATTATGATGTATTTTATCAAACTTAATTTCAGTTTTTGGATATGTTGCAAATTTGTTTTCAACATATCCTTCAGTATCTTCATAATTTATTGATTTTTTACAAGAAAAAATAATCGAAAACAAAACAAAAGTAACTATAACTTTCTTCATACTATAGCGTATTATAATAAACCTCTCCCCGTCTTTTTAATTTTATTTGCGGCTTGATATTCTTTTACTAAATTATCTAATATTCCATTGATAAAGATACTACTTTTTGGTGTAGAATATTCTTTTGCAATTTCTAAATATTCATTTAAAGTTACTTTTACAGGAATTGATGGGAATTTTAATAGCTCACAAATAGCCATTTTTAATAAAATAGTATCGAGCTCAGCAATACGTTCTGTGTCCCAATTTGGAGTTTTGTTTTCATATTCCTTTGCAAACTCCAATTCATTTAACACCGTCTTACGAAACAGATTTCTAACATATTCTTTATCTTCTTCATCTTTAAATACATCAGGCAACTCTATACTATCCTTCTCAGAACGAATCGCTTTTATTTGCTTACTAATTAATGTATTTATTACAGGAATGTCATCAACCCATGTTATTTTATAATCTTCTAAATAGTCATATAGCTTCTCATTTGGAGCAATATGATTTGTGAAAATTTCAGCAATAAAATCAATATCTTGTTTAAAACTAGAAGTAGTAGACTCCATATAAGCAGCATATGCTTTACCAGACTTAATTTCGTCTAATATAAAAAGTACACAATCGTCATTTAATTTCCAATTCGTGATTTTGCGTTTTTCTAACCGTTCTTGAAAAGCAACATGATTATCTAAAATTGAAAAGAAAGCATTATTGACAAACTTTAAACTAGGGTTTCGTTCTTGTGGAGTGGCCAAATGTTTTTTAGAAGCAAGCGCTAAATAATTTTTTTCTTTAGTTCTTAATTCTGTAAAAATAGCAAGAATTAACAAATATAAATCTTGAGCTTGATCAATACTTTGCAATAAAAATTTTTCTTCTTTATCTAAAGCGTCCGATTGATGTTGATGCATGGCATAAATGGTTTGCATCACTTTTACTCTAAAATGTCTTCTATTAAGCATGGCTAAGAACTTGTTTTTTAAAATGAATCCCGATGGTAAAACCACCGGGACAAAATTACAATTTTATATTGAAATGAATTACCCGTTTTGTAATTCTTTTTTTCTATCATCAATTCTTTTTTGTGCAATTGAAAAAGCAGCTTGATGCGTAGTACTATTATTTTTAGCAGCAAAATCAAAGATTTCTAAAGCCGTATTGTATATATTTTCTGTTTTCTCAATAACTTGTTCTTTAGTCAAATGTGCAATTTCTGAATATACATTAATAACACCACCTGCGTTAATTAAGAAATCTGGCGCATATAAAATCCCTCTGTCTTTTAATATTTGACCATGAATCAATTCATTAGACAACTGATTATTTGCTGCACCAGCAATCACTTTAGCTTGAATTTTATGAACGGTATCATCATTAATTGTAGCACCTAACGCACATGGTGCATAAATATCTACGTCTAAACTATACAAATCATTACCTGTATAAATTTTAGCCCCATATTTTGAACCTACTTCATGAAGTCGTCCTTCATTAATGTCAGAAATAGTAACTAAAGCCCCATTCTCTGATAAATGTTTAACCAAAGATTCTCCAACATGCCCAATACCTTGAACTAAAACTTTTTTTCCTTCTAAGTTATCACTGCCAAATTTATATTTTGCTGCCGCTTTCATTCCCATAAAAACCCCGTAAGCAGTAACAGGAGAAGGATTTCCAGAACCACCTCTTTCTACTGAAATACCCGCAACATGTTTGGTAACATTGTTAACGATATCCATATCTCTCGTTTCCATACCCACGTCTTCTGCCGTAATGTACTTACCAGATAATGAATCCACAAACTGACCAAATCTTGTCATCAATTCATCCGTTTTTTGGGTTTTAGCATCGCCAATAATAACAGCTTTGCCCCCTCCTAAATTCAACCCAGAGATAGAGTTTTTATAGGTCATTCCTCTAGACAAACGCAATACGTCATTTAGTGCTTCCCATTCGTTAGAATAATTCCACATTCTTGTTCCTCCTAATGCAGGTCCAAGAACTGTATTATGAATACCAATAATTGCTTTTAAACCTGTATCTTTGTCGTGACAAAAAACAACTTGCTCGTGTCCGTCAAAAGAAATCTGACCAAATACTGGATCTACTTTTTGTAATTCAATTGGTTTTAATACATCTACTGTCATGGGTAATGTTGAGTTTTTTTCAATAATTAGACACAAAAATAGATATAATTTTTAATTATTCTCTAAATTTTATATTATTTTTATCAATCTTCTAATTAACATGAAAAACAACTTATTTAGTATTTTACACTATTTTAATAGAAAAACGCAACATTTAAATTAATTTTTAAAAATAAATGAAAGAATTACAGTATTTAAATAAATATTTTTTAAAATATAAATACCGATTTTTATTAGGAATTGTTATCACTATAGTGGCTCAAATATTTTCACTTTTTACACCCGAATTAGTTGGTGATTCTATTAAGACCATTGAATTTTTCATCAAAAACAAATCAAGTGACACCTCGCTATTAAAAAGTGAATTATTAAAGAACATTGGACTCATCATTTTATGCACGTTAATTGCAGGTTTTTTTACTTTTCTAATGCGTCAAACTTTAATTGTTATGTCGCGATTTGTAGAATTTGATTTAAAAAATGAAATCTTCATGCATTATGAAAATTTATCTCAAAATTTCTACAAAAAAAACAGAACGGGAGATTTAATGAATCGCATTAGTGAAGATGTTGGTAAAGTCCGCATGTATGTAGGCCCTGCGGTTATGTATACCATTAATACCATTATTCGTTTTGTAGCTATAATCATAAGCATGTCAAACATCAACATGAAATTAACTATTTATTCGCTACTGCCTTTACCTATATTGTCTTACAGCATCTTTATATTAAGTAAAGAAATCAATAAAAAAAGTACAAAATACCAGCAAAACTTATCTAAATTATCATCATTTACACAAGAATATTTTTCAGGAATACGTGTCATAAAAGCCTATGCGTTAGAAGAAGACAGAAATAAAGCTTTTACAGAACTATCGCACGACAGTAAAACCAAAAATTTAGCCTTGGCAAAAACAAATGCGCTATTTGGTCCATTAATGGTATTTTTAATTGGACTTAGCTATTTGATTATTATATTAGTTGGGGGAAATATGTATCAAAATGGTGAAATAAAAGATTTAGGTGTAATAGCACAATTTTTACTTTATATTGGTATGCTTGTTTGGCCAGTAGCCTCATTTGGTTGGGTTTCTTCTTTAGTCCAAGAAGCCGAAGCATCACAAAAAAGAATCAACGAATTCTTAAAAGAAATTCCCGAAATTCAAGACACAGGAACCATTACCGCACCTATACAAGGCACTATCGAATTTAAAAATGTGAGTTACACGTATGAAGATACAGGCATAAAAGCACTTTCAGATATTAGCTTTAGTATTCCTGAAGGAAAAACATTAGCTATTCTTGGCCATACAGGCTCTGGAAAATCAACAGTTTTAGCCCTCCTTACAAGAATTCACGATATACATACAGGGCAAATCCTTATAGACAACCACCATTTAAAAGACTATAAACTAGAACATCTACGAAAAAACATAAGTAGTGTTCCTCAAGATCCTTTCTTGTTTTCAGATACCTTAAAAAGCAACATTAGTTTTGGTAAAAATCAAGCCACTGAGGAAGAAATAATAGCTGCGGCAAAACAAGCTGCCGTACATGAAAACATAGAAGGCTTTGCGAATAAATACGATACTATTTTAGGCGAACGGGGAATTACACTTTCTGGTGGTCAAAAACAAAGAGTATCTATAGCGCGTGCTTTGTTAAAAGAAGCTCCTATTTTACTATTAGACGATTGTTTAAGTGCTGTGGACACAGAAACAGAAGAAAAAATATTAAACAATTTTAAAAACGTTTTCAAAAACAAAACAACTATAATCGTGACACATAGAGCATCGTCTGCAAAAAATGCAGATCAAATTATTGTACTCGAATCAGGAAAAATAATTGAACAAGGCACACATGCCGAACTCATAAAACACCACGGATATTATGCCGATTTGTACACAAAACAACTTTCTGAAAAAGAAAATGATTAAAAATATTGTTTAATAATTTTTTTTTTTAGATTTTTGGAGTGATTAAACCAAACATTAATTGTAAGCAGGATTATGAATGACAAAGAAATGTTAGAAAAAGATATTTTTTCTAAAGTACTAAGAGCAGGAAGAAGAACCTATTTCTTCGACGTAAGAGCTACAAAAGCTGATGATTACTACATCACCATTACTGAAAGTAAAAAATTTACTGAAGAAGATGGATCTTACCACTTTAAGAAACACAAAATCTATTTATACAAAGAAGATTTTGCCGCTTTCAAAGAAATTTTAGACGAAATGACTGATTTTGTAATTAACCAAAAAGGAGAAGAAGTTATTTCAGAAAGACATCAAAAAGATTTCAAAAAAGAAACATACACAGAAAAAGAGGAAGAAGAAGGTAAATCTTCAACAAGCTTTACTGATGTAGATTTTGACGATATCTAATACCTTAAATTAAGATACTACTACATGCCTGTTTCAGTTGTATGGAGCAGGTTTTTTTTGTTTTTAATCGTATCAAAACTTCTGTTTGACCGCCTATAAAAGCTACTTTATCAGGTATATATTTTTAATTGTAGAGCAATGAACTAATTGCCCTAGAGGAAATCAAAAACACAGCCTGTTAATCACAATAGATGTATTACTGAATTAAAAAATAGTACTTATGATAGGCTGTTTAAAAATATTTAGTAGATTTGAAAAAAGATAAAACAATAGTTGAGTATAGCTACCTAAAAACATTGAGCTTTGCTCAATTAATAAACAAAAACTGAGCATATAAATAAGTTAGTGGTAATCGTGAAAAAAAATCGCAGAAATGAAACATAAACATAATGAAATCAGATGTATAATGAGTTATAAAATATCAATTTCATTTTTAATCTTTTCTATATTTTTTATCTTTTCTTGTAATAACTCGAACACAACTTGCGAAAATTTAGCTAAAGGTGAAGTTTGTGTAATTGTCAAAAACAGAAGTGGAAAACTTATAAAATCAGTGGAACTAAAACATAATAAAAAACCTTATAAAATCGAAAATTTGGAGAATAATCAAAATGCAAATATTTCATATAATTCTCCAGGCGAAAGTTCATATCAAATAGCAGTATTTTTTGAAGATGGAAAAAGAATAAAATCGAATGGTTCATACACTGAAGGTGGCTATACTATAACTGAAATTATTCACCAAAACAAAATTGAAACGAAATTCGGAACAACATATTAAAAAATGACTACCACTAAAAGCGGTTTCGCGCTATTGCTGGTTTTTCTTGAATTGTTCTTTTTTCTTCACGAAAATATTTTATCTTAGCAGATAATACGCAGTTCGCTGGCATCGCAACAGTCGCGAAGCCGCGGAACGTTGTGCGTCACTTTCGCGCGACGTAAAACTGAATGAAGAACTAACAAAAATGACTATCTATTTACCATTAATCTTTGGAATCTCATCTTTACTACTTGGAATTTATTTATTTCTAGTTTTTTTCGGAATATATAAACCAAAAACATCTGAACAAACTGCAGAGAAATCAAAAAGTATGAATGTAATAATGAAAATAATATCTATAATTTTAATTTTGAAAGGTTGCTATAACTTATTAAATCTTGATTCCGATACTTTTAAAACAAACTCAACAAAACTAAAAACTGAATGGAGCGAAACTGCAAAAGATAGTTTGAATAAATATTGCTTAATTGGAATGGGCGAACAGTCAGAAAAATATTCAAAAATTAACTTTGAATATTGTGATTGTACGACTGAAAAAATTATGGAAAGCTATACTCAAGAAGAATATGAAACGAAAATTAAAAAACCAGTTGAGGAACAAATGCAAATATTTACTGAACTTTTAAAAGATTGTCAAAAAGATTTGCAAAAGAAAAAAGACATTATCGAAAAAACTAATAAATAAAAAAGCGAACCCACAACAGGCGTTTGGCGCAATTACGAATTTTGTGGTAAATTCACGTTCACAATTCGAAGAAATTTTATCTTTAACAAAAAAACGTCAAAAAGTTTGCTTCATTGCCTAGCTAAACCACTACAACCTAATTAATCTTATACTGCACACCAATGTTTCCATTGATAAATTTCCCAAAAGCAAGTGAGGTTAAAATGGAAAATTTGCCCAGTTTATAATTTGCGGCTAGTTCGCCAACATAGTTATTTTTTCGCACTTCAATCGTATCTAACAATCGATTTACCACATCTTGTACAGGAATAGTTTCTTCAATGGCACCTTTTTCGCCAGAAACTTGGTAATCAAATGTACTCGTATTAAAAATAATACTTCCAATTAGTTCCACTTTTTTAATTTGTTTAGAAGCCGAAAACTGAAAATGAAACGTATCTATGATATTATTTATTTTATTAAGACCCAAATTACCAAATGGCGTTGAAATATTTAAAAAATCAAATCCAATTTCTTCTTTTGAGTAAAATGTTGTTAATGCAAAATACATTTGTTTTTTTTCAAGTGAAGAAATGTATTGACTTATATTATGTTTTAGACCAACACCAAGAACGGAATAATTACCATGCTTTAAGTTCGTTCTAAAAGAAAATCTTGTAAGTAATTCTGTGCCCAAGGGCAAGCTAATTGAAGCGTCTAAATAAGGATAGGTATTAAATTCTTTATTTATACCTTCTGGTGTTTTCAATCGTACTTGTTGGCCATCTAAATCGCCTACTAAAAAAATTTGATCATCGTTTCCTAAAGCGCTAGGAACTACAGCAGATGTAGCACCGCTTTCTATATGAAAAAATTTAAAATCTGAGTTTTGTATTGTAAAATCTCGGTCTTTTTTTGGCACTCTAAAAACATTAAAATGAAGTCCGGCATGAACTTCCCATAGCTTTTTTTTCTTTGCAGAATGCACCCATGACGATGTAGCTTGATATACAGCCGCATCTGTTGCAGGCGTGAAAAATTTATTTGAATACAAAAGGGCATCTTCTAAAAGATACCCTATTTGTTCTATTTGTGTAGCGCTTTGTGCTTGACAAAATGCTGAAAAACCTATTAAAAAGGTTATGTATAGACTTTTCTTTACCATTTATTAAGCGTCAATTTTTGCATACGCTGCATTTTTTTCAATAAACTCTCTACGTGGTGGAACCTCATCACCCATTAACATAGAGAACACTCTATCTGCTTCAGATAAACTATCAATTGTTACCTGACGTAAGGTTCTGTATTCTGGATTCAAAGTTGTTTCCCACAATTGTTCTGCATTCATTTCTCCAAGACCTTTGTAACGTTGTACATTTGTACCCCCACCCATTTCCATTGACAATCTATCACGTTGGTCATCATTCCAAGCATAGGCTTTTTTATTTCCTTTTTTCACTTGATACAATGGAGGTTGTGCAATATATACGTGTCCGCCTTCAATCAATTCTTTCATGTATCTAAAGAAGAAGGTTAATATAAGCGTAGAAATATGCGATCCATCGACATCGGCATCACACATAATTACTACTTTATGATATCTCAATTTAGTAAGGTTTAACGCTTTACTATCTTCTTCAGTACCAACGGTAACACCTAAGGCTGTAAATATATTTCTAATTTCTTCGTTCTCAAATACTTTATGTTGCATTGCTTTTTCCACATTCAAAATTTTACCTCTCAATGGCAAAATAGCTTGGAAAAAACGATCACGTCCTTGTTTTGCTGTTCCACCTGCAGAATCTCCCTCTACTAGGAAAATTTCACATTTTGCAGGATCTTGTTCTGAACAATCGGATAATTTACCTGGTAATCCTCCTCCGCCCATAACGGTTTTACGTTGAACCATTTCACGGGCTTTTTTAGCCGCATGACGTGCTTGAGCTGCTAAAATTACTTTTTGAACGATGATTTTGGCATCATTTGGATTTTCTTCCAAGTAATTTTCTAGCATTTCTGCAACAGCCTGTGAAACTGGAGAAACAACTTCTCTATTTCCTAATTTCGTTTTGGTTTGCCCTTCAAATTGAGGCTCTGCAACTTTTACGGAAATAATAGCTGTTAATCCTTCACGGAAATCATCTCCAGATATTTCAAATTTTAATTTTTCTAACAAACCTGAAGCATCTGCATATTTTTTCAACGTACGTGTTAATCCCATACGGAAACCTTGCAAATGCGTACCTCCTTCATGGGTATTAATGTTATTTACGTAAGAAAAAATGTTTTCGGTATAACTTTCATTATAAATTAAGGCTACTTCAACAGGGATTTCACCTTTGTCGTTTTCCATTGAAATAACATGCCCAATGATTGGCACACGGTTTCCATCTAAAAACTTAACAAATTCCTTTAAACCTTCTTTTGAATGGAAGGTTTCTGTTCTTGCCTCGCCTTTATCATCAATATCACGCTTATCGGTTAAAGTAATGGTAATTCCTTTATTTAAGAAAGACAATTCACGTAAACGGGCCGCTAACGTATCATAAGAATATTCTAAAGTTTGTGTAAAAATAGTACCATCTGGTTTAAAAGTAACGATAGTACCTCTTTTATCAGTAGTTCCTACTTGTTTTACAGGATAAAGTGCTTTTCCTTTTTCATACTCTTGCTCATAAATTTTACCTTCTCTATGAACTACGGCTTTTAAATGATCTGAAAGCGCATTCACACAAGAAACACCTACACCATGTAAACCTCCAGATACTTTATACGAATCTTTATCAAATTTACCTCCAGCTCCAATTTTAGTCATTACAACTTCTAAGGCTGAAACACCTTCTTTTTTGTGAAGGTCAACAGGAATACCACGTCCATTATCTTCTACGGAAATGGAATTATCTTCATTTATAATAACATAAATAGTATCACAATGCCCAGCTAAAGCCTCATCAATTGAGTTATCAACTACTTCATAAACTAAATGATGTAAACCTCTTACTCCAGTATCTCCAATGTACATTGATGGTCGCATACGTACATGCTCCATTCCTTCTAACGCCTGAATACTATCTGCTGAATAATTGTTATTCTTTACTTCTTCGCTCATAATTATAATTCTAAATGTATTTTTGTCTAACGAGCAAATATAAGGAATACTGACCTATTTTTTCAACAAATTACAGCATTAAAAAGATAAGTTTTCAACAAATTTAAAGAGATTATAAACATCTATGAGAAACTAAAAAATAGCTTCAATTTGATAAGACACTTGATTAAGCTGAAAAGCGTATCCCTTTACTTGCCCCAATAAGCATTCTCCCAATGGCGATTTTGGAGAAATTGCAAAATAAGTTTCATCATTTACTACTATTTTCGGTAAAGCAGTAGCGATTAAAACCTTTAAATGATTTGTAACAACTAAACTTCCTAAAACGGCTGTTGTATTGTTATTTTGGTGTGCTTCAATTTTGGTTAAAATTTGATATTGCGCTAAGGCTTCTTTCAATTTTTGACTTATTTTCTCTTGCTCAATGTGTAATTTAGAGAGGGTTGTTTCATGCTTATCGCCTGCCGAACTTTTGGCATCGTTTTGCGCATCATTAGTTAAAGAATCAATCAAATCTTGATAAATGTCAATTTTATCCTGAAGCAGTATCTTATACTTTTTAAACAATTCTGATTTTATAGCTTCCACTTATTCTTTTTCTTTTGGTTCAAAATTAAGAGGCAACATATTTCCAATTTTTTGGGCACCTAAATCGCCACCGAAAATGATTTGATCTCTGTGCGTATTATTTCCAAAATCATCTACATAAAATTCCTCTGTATTGAATACAATCTTGGATTGAATACTTTTGTTGTAGAGTAAATTAAATGCCGATGTAAATAATTGGCTTGAAAGAGAAATTGTTTTTAATTGATTAACTAATACTCTTACTTTGTAAAAATCATTTTCTTTTGTTATTTGGAAATAATCTTTGGCAATTACAGGTAAACTTCCTTGATATAAAATAAACGTTTTTGGGTTCCAACTTTGTGATACTAATGTTTTAAATAAATGCATTGAAGAACCATAATACACTTTATCTCTATTTTTTAATTGAGTTTGTTTGGTTGAAATATCAAAATACTTGGACGTTCCAAGAAACATACTTTGAACTACTGTATTTTCTGCAACACTTCTTGATGAAAATTTGATGTAAAAGTTATATATTTCAAATTCTAACTTATAACCTAAATAAGAATTTTCTATTTGAATGGGTTCATAACTTTTTGCTGTTAATATATTCTTATTCTTATCGTAATTTAAAATCAAAGCATCTTCATTCAGAATTTTACATTGTTTCCCTGCTTTAGTAGTCCCTAAAAACAGTTTTCTAAAAATTTCTAATTTACTTTTTCTTGAAAAGCCATCATCTACAATTGTTACTACTTCAATTTCATTTTCTTTAACAGTCATCGTAATATCAAAAAATTTAGCTTGATAAGGATTTGAAATTTGAATATCTTCATATCCCATGAATCTCACGATTAAAGAGGTATTAAATTTTGTTGTAGCAGTAATTTTAAAATATCCTTCCTCATTTGTACTCGTTCCAATAGAAGTTCCATCAAGATAAACGGAAACGCCATTTAGGAGTTTTCCATCTTGGTTACTCACTTTTCCTTCTATATTTTGACCCATAGAAAGAATTGTAAAAAAAGATATAAATACTACTTTAGAAAAACACATATTGATTAAAAATCAAACTTATAACTAGCACCTAAAACTACTTGAATACCTTGTACCGGGAAGTTTGCCCAACTTTGATACGCTTGATTAGCTAAATTATTTCCTTTTAAAAAAGCAGTTAATCGCTTGTTGTATTTATAGCCTACGTGTGCATTTAAATCAAAATAACTATCCAATGTTTGTACTTCTTGAGAAAATTGCGGTGGAAAAATGGCAAGTAATGATTGTGTTGAAATCAAGTCTTTACGTTCTCCCACAAAAAACAACTGCAAGCCAGCATACCATTTATCGGTAAATTCCGTCTCAAATGAAGTACCTAATTTTAAAGTAGGTAAATTCCAAGCATAAGCAGCTTTTGAAGTCGTATAATTAAAAAACGTACCTTGAATAGCAAATGAAGTTGTTTTAGAAAAATCGGCCTTTAACTCTCCGAATAGTGATAAAGTTTTGATATCATCATAAATAACTTGAAAAGAATTTGAATAAGCATAGGGACTTGGATTACTATAAAAATTAAACGTATTTGACGTAAAAAGTGGTTTATTTTTTTCATTAATCATGGCCCCACGAACATTAAATGAAACCGAATTAGCAAGTTTTCCTTTCATTCCCACATATAAATCATAAGATTGGTCTGTTGGAGCGATAAACAAGGTTGGTGACACAAATGGATTTAAGGACACGTAATCAGCATATGAATTTTGATGTAAATTTCCTTCTGCACCGGCATAAGCAATCATTAAATCACCTACTAAACGATACGACGCTTTTATATTTGGATATACAAAAAGTTTTCCTTCTTTCTGAGAATCATTGGTTTGGCTAGCATAAAAAACACCTGCACCAATTTGAATTGATAAATCTTCTTGCGTATACATGAAACTAGGCTTTGTCCCAAAAATCAAAGTATTGTATTTTATAGCTTGAGAAGTCAATGCATTTTTTTCGAAACTTCCACCTACATAATCAAGAACAAAATCGGCCTTAATTTTTTGATCAAAAAGAGTCACATCAATTTGAGGTTTTACATAAAATCTATTTTCTCCTGAGCCAAATTTATCTGAAAAACGTTTAAATTGAAATTGTCCTGACGACAATAAACCATCTTTAGCCTCCATTCTACCCCCTAAAGCCAAACTAGTATAACTTTGTTTGGGATGAATTGCTGCTATCATTTCGTCTGTAAAAATTGCTGTTTGCAACGGCAATCCGTACCAGTTAATAATTTGATTTTTAACACCTAAGTCAATATTCCATTGCCCGTTACGTGTTCTATTTCCATAAGTTCCGTCGAAAGATGTTGTGCCAAAATTAGAATCTAGCGGTGTGTTTTTTATATTACCCTGAGAAGATAAATGTCTAACTAAAGCGCCTACATAATTTGTACGATTTAATTGCTGTGTAACAAAAACCTCTGCATTAAGCGTACCGTAATTTCCTCCGCCTAACAGCGCATAATTAGTGAATCCCTTTTCAAATTGTGTTTGATCTACGGCTGCTGCCTTTCCTTTGGATGGTACAAAAGTAGAAGCAACTGGGAAAGAGAAAATCTGATACAAAATTGGCAACTTTGGCTCTGCTATTTCCTTATCCAAAGAAGGAGTTTCCTTTACCTTGAATGCATCAGAAATGGTAGGCGTATAAGGCTTTACAATATTTACTACCTCGTCACCAATATTTTCATCTTTCTTTTGAGAAAATCCTTGTTGAAAGAGAGTTAATAGCACTATATTTAAAATTATTTTTTTCATCTTGTTTGATTTTAGTCTTTAAAAAAAATAGAACAAAAAACGGATTTATTATTCTGTTATTGACGAATTTCTTTTTGCTTCTTCTTCTTTAATTTTATCTAATTCTGTTTGAGCCTCTGTAATTACATCTTGAAACTCAGTATAATTATCAATTACGCTTTTTAGTATCTCCGTAGCTTGAAAACTATCTTGTAAGGCATAATAATTTTTAGCCATTACGAGTAATGCTTTTGCAGCAAAATATTTATACCCTGAATACATGGCTGCATATTTTTCTATGGTTTTATTAGATGCATCGTATTTTGCTTCTTTATTTTTAAAATAAGCTTCATAATACAATGCTTCAGCCGCTAATTCGCCTTTAGCTATTTTTTGAAGTTTAGCATAGGCTTCTTTTGCACCCGCTTCATTATTTGTTTTTATAGCAGAACGGGCAATAATTATTTGTGCATCACTTTTAATACTATCTTCCGTTTTTGGGTTTTTCAATACTTTATCAGCATAAATTTCTGAATTTACATAATCTTGTTTTGCATAATAACATTTCATCAAATTTGCTTGTGCAAAAGTCTTGTTTTGAGGATATTCCGCTTGAATTTCAAGATTAGTCAAAACCAAAATCGCTGCTTCTGTATTTTTTGCTTTTAAATAAATTTCAGACAAACGAACTAAAGCTTGTTCTGTATATACATTTCTAGATTGGTTAGCCACATATTCATAATGAGGTATGGCATTTGACTCTAATTTATCTGCAAAATATAACTGCGCCAAATAAAAGTGAACTTTCAAAGCATGTTTACCATTTGGAAATTGACTTAAATAACTTGTAAATCCAGCTATAGCCTGTTTGGCATTATTAGCCACATATTTTTTTTCTGCTGCTTCATACATATCATCATCCAATTCGGCATCAGAAACATTTACAAAAGTTAATGTTTTAACCCAAATAGCATATTCATCCACTTTACCATTGCTCACATAAATACTTCTTGCTGTTGCTACTGCCTCAATAGATTCGGGTGAATTTGGAAAATCGGCTACTAATTTTTTTAATTTTACAATAGCGGCCTCATCTTTGTCTGTATTGTAATAAATTAAACCTTGTTTCAATAAAGCTTTTGGCAAGTATGAACTATTTTTATGGTTAGCAACTAACGCGTCAAATGTGGCTATGGCTTTATCATTTTGCTCTTCCGCTTCGTAAGTTGCGCCCAATTCATAAAGCGCATCGTCTAAATATTGGGATGACTTATAGGTTTGAACAAACTTGCTTAAGTCTTCAATTTTTCTATCATTTTTATTTACAAATCCATAGCTCATTCCTTTTTGAAACGCAGCATAATCAGCATCTACACATTTCAATTCAATAGCTTTATTGTAAGCGTCCATTGCTGGCCAATATTTTGAAGAAATAAAGTTACAATCTGCCATTCTTAAATAAGCGTCTGTTAACCTACTTTTATCCTCTTTATTTTGATTAATAAAAGCTAAATAATAGGGAATTGCATTTTCATATTCTTTAATTTTGAAATAGGCATAAGCCAAATTATAATTTGCATTTTTAAATTCTGGCGTATCAGGTGCATCGGCTAAAGTTATATATTGCTTATAGGTTAATACGGCTTCTGAAAATTGATCTAAGCTGTACTCGCATTCTGCTTTCCAAAAAGTAGCTCTAGCAGTAATTTTTGTGTCTTTATTTTCAGACAGCGACTTTTTAAATAAATTGTATGCTTCTTGATAATTTCCATCTATAAATACCTCTAAACCTCTATAAAACGTAACTTTTTGATACGCTCCCTTGTTCTCGGGACTTCTATTTTTTTCTAACAATACTAAAGCTTCGGTGTAATTTTTAGACGTTATATAAGAATTAATGAGTAATTCTTTTAATTCGGCTACTGCTGCATTTGTAGGGTACTTTTCTAGAAATGCCTTAATCACTTCAGGTGTAGCTAAGTAAGGATTACCAATTTCATAACTCAACTTCACATAATTTAAGTGTGCATCTTCCTGAATTTTTGCATCAAAAGTCATTTCAGATGTGGTTTTAAAAGCATTTAAAGCTTGTTGTTTTTTATCTGTTTTTAAATAACTTTCAGCCAAATGGTAATAGGCATTTTGGGCAATAAAATCATTGCCTTCAATTATTTTATTAAATTGACTAATTGCATTTTCATAGTCTTTTTGTTGGTAATACGTGTAGCCCAATTGATAAAAATCTGTGTTTGACCATTTGCCATTTTTACCTTTGTAAGCAAGTAAATAAGGTAATGCTTTGTCATATATTTTTAGATTAAAATAACTTTCGCCAATTATTTTTGACAATTCGCTTTTTTCTATTGCATTTGATTTTTTTAATTGAGGCTCCGCTAAATCAATAGCTTTTTGGAAATTACCCAATTTAAAATTCATATCGGCTTGAAAGTAGCCCATTTTTTCTTTGTATTTTTCTTGGTCTGTAACTTGTCCAAAAAAATCATTAGCTTGCTCATAATTGTTTTCATCATAAGCTATATAGCCTAAATAATACTTCGCTTGACTCCCATATTCTGGAGAATTAGAAACTTTACTTAAGTATTTTTTCGCTTCCTTCGAATTTTTAATTGCAAAATTAGCATATCCTTTTTGGAAGTTAATTTTATCTAACTCATTCTTTGTCAGATACTCTTCGCTACTTTTCTCATACCATTTCAACGATTGAGAATAATTTCCTTCGGCAAAATAATAATGGGCTACACCTAGATAAGCTTCATTTTGTTTTGTACTTGTAGGATGATTTTCAATGAAACGTTCCATCAACGCATCCGCTCCCACTTGATTGGTTCTAATGGCGCAATTAGCAATATAAAAATCACAATCAGCGACTAATTCTTGATTGGTTGCATGTGTTTTTACTTGATCAAAAAGAATTTGAGCTGCTTGAAATTGTTTTTCTTTATATAACAAAACTGCTTTATTAAAATCCTGATTTTCATTTGAATATACAGCTGTTTGCTGTGCACTAGTCCAAGTAGTAACTAGAACTAAAAGTAATGTATTTAATCTAAAAAAAGACCTCATAATCTTGCTGGTTTAAAGTTCCAAATATATCAAATTACTAGCATTTTTAACGCAAAAAAAACAGGAAATATTGTTTAGTTAGTCGTTAAATATTTATACGAATTATTTTGTTTAGCGAGTAATTGTTTATATTTTTACACATTAATTACATTTTACTATGAGTCAAACGATTTTATCTTTAAAAGACGTTTCAATATATCAAGATTCAAATCTTGTATTAGCCGAGATCAATTTAGATGTTCATAAAGGCGATTTTATTTATTTCATTGGAAAAACAGGTTCAGGAAAAAGTAGTTTCTTGAAAATTTTATATGCAGACATTCCTTTAAGAGAAGGAACGGGAACTATTGTAGATTATGATTTAAACACGTTACAAGAAAAAGACATTCCGTTTCTAAGAAGAAAAATTGGTGTCGTTTTTCAAGATTTTAAATTATTACCAGACAGAACGGTTAAAGACAATTTATTGTTTGTTTTAAAAGCCACAGGTTGGACAGACAAAGAAGCAATAAACGGAAAAATAGAAGAAGTGTTAGAAAAAGTAGGTATGGCAAATTATGCGTCAAAAATGCCTCACCAATTATCGGGGGGCGAACAACAACGCGTTGGTATTGCACGCGCCTTACTTAATGATCCAGAACTTATTTTAGCAGACGAGCCAACAGGAAACTTAGATCCTCAAACGAGTATTGAAGTTATGGAAGTATTAAAAAGTATCAATCAAAATGGAAAAACCATCATTATGGCCACGCACGATTATGCTTTATTATTAAAATACCCATACAAAACACTTAAATTTGAAGACGGTAAAGTCTATGAAGTTGTTCAAAAAACGGTGTAACATTTTTATAAAAAATTTTACTAATCAATAAACTAAAAAAATAAAACTATGAATGAAGTAATCAAAAAAAACGGAATTAAATTTGGAATTTTATTAGGATTAGCTGGGATTTTATTAGAACTCTCAATTTATTTAATTGGAGGTCTTTCTGAAGAAAATAAAGTATTAAGCATTTTTATTAAAATATCATTTTGGTTATCATTTTTATTAATTAGAATATTCCAAATTATATCTACCAAAAAACAATTAAATGGAATTATATCATTTAAAGAAGTTTTTACAACTTTGTTTATTTGTATACTTAATGGAATTTTAATATCACAAATATTCACATATTTATTAATGAATCATATAGATATTGAATATGGTAATTTAATGAATGAATTTACGATAAGAGAACAACTAGAATTAGCAAAAATGGCTGGTGCGAAATCCGACCAATTAAAAGAAATTGCTAGTCTAAAAAATTATTCTATTTCTAATATTTTACAAGGAACTGCTATAACTATTTTAATATCTAGTGTAATGAATTTAATTCTAGCTGCCATTTTCAAATCAAAATCAACTAATTCGCCATTTAACGAATAATGAATATATCAGTCGTAATACCTTTATTAAACGAACAAGAATCGTTACCGGAATTATGTAAATGGATAGAAAAAGTTATGAGTACTCATAACTTTTCTTATGAAATCCTTTTTGTAGATGATGGAAGTACCGATCAATCTTGGCAAACCATTGAAACCCTTTCTAAAGAAAACAATGCTATAAAAGGCATAAAATTTTTACGAAATTATGGCAAAAGCCAAGGGCTTCATGCGGGCTTTGCCAAAGCACAAGGCGATGTAGTAATTACTATGGATGCCGATTTACAAGATAGCCCAGATGAAATTCCAGAATTGTATGATATGATTATGAATCAACACTATGATTTGGTTTCGGGTTGGAAGAAAAAAAGATATGATTCTGTTGTAGCGAAAAATTTACCTTCAAAATTATTTAATTGGGCTGCCCGAAAAATTTCTGGTGTAAAATTAAATGACTTTAATTGTGGCTTAAAAGCCTATAAAAATGTGGTCATTAAAAACATTGAGGTGTCGGGTGAAATGCATCGTTATATTCCTGTATTGGCTAAAAACGCTGGTTTTTCAAATATTGGGGAAAAGATAGTGATTCATCAAGCGCGAAAATATGGTAGTTCAAAATTTGGAATGGATCGTTTTGTAAATGGCTTTTTAGACTTGATTACGATTTGGTTTATTTCAAAATTTGGTAAACGTCCTATGCACTTTTTTGGGCTATTGGGCACGTTAATGTTTTGTATAGGTTTTGGATTTGCTTTATATTTAGGAATAGACAAATTATTTATTCATACTAAAGCGCGTTTAATTACTGAAAGACCACAGTTTTACATTTCCTTAACTTCAATGATTATAGGTACACAATTATTTCTTGCAGGATTTTTAGGTGAAATTATATTACGCACAAAAAGCAACGAGGAACGCTATAAGATAAGTGCGGAGTTGGGAGTTGAAAGTTAGGCATTAAAAGAGAAAATTAGTACCCTTTTAAATTATACACGCCATGGAACAAGTAGAAACTATTAAGAAAATTAATTATATTAGAAATCACAAAGTGGTGTTAGATTTTGAATTACGTAATGGATAAAAACAAACAAAAAAAATACAAAATAACAGACCTAAAACAGGTTTTAAAAGTTAGAGCATGCATATTGAACAAGCCATATTAGACAAAGCAAACGAGTGGATGACCTCCACATTTGACAGCCAAACACAGCAAGAAATTGAACGAATGATTACTTCTGCTCCAAAAGAGCTAGAAGACTCATTTTATAAAAATCTAGAGTTTGGCACGGGCGGTATGCGAGGGATTATGGGTGTAGGAACGAATAGAATAAATAAATATACATTAGGAAAAAACACCCAAGGTTTGGCTAATTATTTAAAAAAATGTTTTCCTAATCAACCTTTGAAAACAGTTATTGCATACGATTGTCGTCATAACAGTGATACACTTGCAAAAACAGTAGCTGATGTGTTTTCAGCAAATGGCATTCAAGTATATTTATTTTCAGAATTACGTCCTACTCCAGAATTATCATTTGCAGTCAAACACCTTCACTGCCAAGTAGGCATTGTTTTAACGGCCTCACACAATCCGCCAGAATACAATGGTTATAAAGTCTATTGGCAAGATGGTGGTCAAATTGTTCCACCACAAGATGCTGAAATAATTAAAGAAATAGAATCGTTACACTATGAAAACATTAACTTCAATGGTAACGAAAGCCTAATAACTTATATCAATGCAGAAATAGATGAGGTATTTATCAATTCAACGATTGAAAATGCTAGTTTTTCAACACCAAAGGAAGCAAAAGAGAATTTAAAAATAGTATATACTTCGCTGCATGGAACATCTATTAAGTCCATACCTGCCGTATTAACAAAGGCAGGATATACAAATCTAAATATTGTAGCAGCACAAGAAATTCCAGATGGAAATTTTCCTACCGTAAAATCACCAAACCCTGAAGAACCTGAAGCCTTAACAATGGCATTAGAGTTAGCTAAAAAAATTGATGCGGATATTGTTGTCGGGACAGATCCAGATTCGGACAGATTAGGTGTGGCCGTAAAAGATTTATCAGGCAAACATATTTTATTAAACGGAAATCAAACCATGGTTGTGATGACTGCTTTTTTATTGGAACAATGGAAAAGAGCAGGAAAAATAACTGGGAAAGAATTTATTGGTTCTACAATTGTGTCCACACCTATGATGTTAGAATTAGCCGAAGCATATGGGGTAGAATGCAAAGTAGGACTCACAGGATTCAAATGGATTGCAAAAATGATTAAAGATTTTCCAAATCAGAAATTTATTGGAGGTGGTGAAGAAAGTTTTGGTTTTATGGTAGGTGATGCAGTTAGAGATAAAGATGCAGTAGGTGCTACCCTACTCGTTTGTGAAATAGCTGCTCAGGCAAAAGCAAATGGAAAATCATTATATGAAGAATTAATTAACTTATATCTGGATTTTGGTTTATACAAAGAACATTTAATTTCTATTACTAAAAAAGGAATGGATGGAGCGAATGAAATTAAACAAATGATGATTGACTTACGCGAAAATCCGTTAAAAGTAATCAACGGACAACGTGTGATTTGCATTGAAGATTATCAACATTCAACAGCTCGAGATTTAATAAACAATGAAACCTTTGAATTAGATATTCCAAAATCTAATGTATTAATATATTATTTAGAAGATGGAAGTAAAATTTGTGCACGTCCAAGTGGAACAGAACCTAAAATTAAATTTTACTTTAGTGTACAAACAGACTTACTCTCTTTAAAAGAATTAACAGAAAAAGAAGAAGAATTAGGTCACAAAATTCAATGTATAATTAGTGAAATGAAATTAAACTAATGGACAACAACTTAAAAAAAATAATTCCGTTTGCCTTACAATATAAAAGCAACATTTTAGCAAATATTGTTTTTAATATTTTTTATGCATTCTTTTCTACCTTATTAATGGTTTCCATGATTCCTACACTTAATGTGTTATTTGGAATCAATGAAAAAATAACAAAAGAACCTGTATATAAAGGGATTTCAGAAATTAAAACCTATCTAGAAGAATATTTAAGTTACAAAGTAACTACATTGACAGAAGAAAGCGGCTTCAAATATGCACTTCTATTTGTCATTTCAATTGTCATAATAACTGCTTTTTTAAAAAATATTACCAATTATTTTGCTTCCTATCACGTAACACAATTACGAAACGGGGTATTGAAAGATATCCGTGAAAAACTATACAAAAAGATTATACATTTACCTGTTTCTTATTATTCCGAAACAAGAAAAGGTGACGTAATGGCAAGAATGTTAGGTGATATAGGTGAAGTACAAAATTCTTTTTTTCAAGTACTTGAATTAGTCGTAAGAGAGCCGCTAACAATTTTATTTTCGATTGTTACCATGTTCATGATAAGTGCTAAACTTACCCTTTTTGTATTTGTTTTTATTCCCGTTTCAGGATTTATTATATCTCGAATTGGAAAAAATTTAAAATCTAAATCCACTAGAGCGCAACAAGAAAACGGCATTTTTATTTCGGTTCTAGATGAAACCTTAACTGGACTAAAAGTGGTAAAAGGATTTAATGCTGAAACAATTTTTATAAAAAAATTCAATGATTCCATACAGCGATTATTAAAATTAAGTAATAGTATAGCTAATAAAAACAATTTAGCCTCACCATTAAGTGAATTCTTAGGGATTGTAACCATTGGCACATTGCTTTGGTATGGTGGGCAATTAGTTGTGGTTGAACATTCGCTTAAAGCAACTACATTTATTGGTTATATAGCCTTAGCTTATACAATTTTAACACCTGCAAAATCTATTTCTAAAGCATCGTATCAAGTGAAAAGTGGTTTGGCAGCTGCGGAAAGAGTCTTTACCTTATTAGAACAAGAAAATCATATTGAAAACAAAAACGAGGCATTTGTAAAAACATCATTTGATCATTCTATTTCTATAAAAAACATAAGTTTTGCTTACCAAGAAGAAAATGTGCTAAAAAACTTTTCTATAGAAATTCCTAAAGGAAAAACAATTGCATTAGTAGGGCAATCTGGCAGTGGAAAAAGTACAATTGCAAACTTGCTAACACGTTTTTATGATGTTCAAAAAGGCAGCATAACCATTGACGATGTCGCTATTGAAAATTGGAATATGCATGCCTTAAGAGATTTAATCGGGTTAGTTACTCAGGATTCCATTTTATTTAATGACAGTATAAAAAATAACTTATTAATTGGAAACCCTGCTGCAACCGATGCAGAAATCATAGAAGCACTTAAGATTGCTAATGCTTATGAATTTGTAAAAGACCTTCCATTAGGCATCGAAACACATATTGGTGATGCGGGAGGAAAACTATCGGGAGGACAAAAACAAAGGCTTTCCATTGCGCGTGCAGTACTAAAAAATCCGCCAATTATGATTTTAGATGAAGCGACTTCGGCTTTAGATACAGAAAGTGAAAAATTGGTTCAAGATGCTTTAGAAAAAATGATGCAAAACCGTACATCAATTGTTATTGCACACCGTCTATCTACTATTCAAAAAGCAGATGTCATTGTTGTTATGCAAAAAGGGGAAATTGTAGAGCAAGGTAGTCATGCTGAATTATTAGCTAAAAACGGTACTTATGCCAATTTAGTAAACTTACAATCTTTTGAATAATTTGTATGTATGTAACAAATCCAAATATCAGCTTACCTGAAAATCCAGATACGATTGTTTGGAAGTATTTGGATTTGTCTAAATTTTTAGATTTATTGCTTTCTAAAAAATTATTCATGTCGCGCTCAGATAAGTTTGAAGACCAATATGAAGGCACATTTAGCGAACCAACATTTGAAGAAATCAGAAAACTTTCTGAAAATAATCCTGAATTTCTTAACTATTACAAATCACACAGAGAAAAAGTAGTTGTAAGTAGTTGGCACATAAACGAATATGAATCTTTTGCTATGTGGCAAATATTTACTCAAAACAGTGAGGGTTTAGCTATACAATCAACTACAGGTAGGCTCCAAAAAGCATTAGAAGCAGAAAAAAAATCAAAACAATATATTGGTTCGGTAAAATACATTGATTACAAAAAAGAGTATATCCCTTTTGACGATATGTTCTTCCCTTTTATGTTTAAACGAAAAAGTTTTCAGTATGAAAGGGAAATACGCATTATTTCTGATTTATCTGATAGTAAGCTTTCCATTAATGATGGTGTGAAAATAGACGTTGATATTGACCAGTTAATCGAAAAAATTTATATCCATCCGAAAAGCGAAAACTGGTATAAAAAGTTGGTTATTGAAGTAGTTTCAAAATTAGGATATCAAATTGAAATAGAAAAATCAGATTTAGAAAGTGATATTTTAATTTAAAATATTTAATATTATAACCTAGCCGTCAATTTAATATTAAATGTTCTGGTAGTCATATAATTAGGAACCCCATATTGTGATTTAGTATACACATCACGCACCCAAGTATTTGTAATTGAATTTTGATTATTGAACATATTATAAATTTCAAAACCAAGTGTTAATTCGGAAAAAGCATTAAGCCATTTTTTTTCATACCCTAATTTTGCATCTTTGAAAACATATGAAAAACCTATATCTGCCCTTCTGTAATCTTTTAAACGAAGTTGATATGAATATACATCTGCGTAAGAAGGCGAGCCTCCAGGCAAACCTGTATTATATACTAAATTCAAATACATTTTAACAGCAGGAATATTTGGCATATAATCTTGGAATAAGACAGCAAATTTTAATCTTTGATCAGTTGGTCTAGCAATAAAGCCTCTATCGTTTTGATTTTCTTCTGTTTTTAAAAACCCTACCGTAAACCAAGACTCCACCCCTGGTACAAACTCTCCATTTAGTCTAGCATCAAAACCATAAACATAAGCCGTTGCCTCGTTATTGGCTCTATACCTTATTCTTACATTGTCAATTGTATATGTATTTACATCGCTAATCGATTTATAATACAACTCTGAAACCAACTTAAATGGCCTTGTCCACATGATAAAACTATAATCATGTCCGAAAACAAAATGTATTGATTTTTGCTCTTTTACATTTTCATTTATAGAACCATCAAATCTGCGTAATTCTCGGTAAAAGGGTGGCTGATTATACATTCCTGTTGAAAAACGAAAAACCATATCTTTTTCCCATTTTGGTCTAAATACAAATTGAAATCGAGGTGAAAACGTCATTTGATTAACTCCAGTATTTTCATCACTAAATACTTGCCATGATTGGCCTCTTATCCCTGCATTGATATAATAAGTATGTGCTCCCCATTTTCCTTCATGATTCCAATTTAGATAACCTAGTAATCTGTTTATTCTTGTTTGATGTGTAGCTCTTACATTTTGATACGGCGCTAAAGGTCCTGTATAAGGATTGTAGGGTTGGTCATTAATGTAATTCAAATTAGGATTAGGTAACGAAAACCCTGCAGAATCTACAACTTCCCATTCCACTACTCTATCTCTGATATCTTCAAGTGTATGTTTAAAACTCCATTCTAATTGATTCCCTTTGTTTAACTTATGCTGCCCTTTCACCTCATTTGAAACAATCAAAGCATCTAAATTATTCCTTGCATGATTTAATTGTGAACCAATACCTCTAGAATATACAACATCACCAAAAGTTTCTGAGCCAATATTGGAATCCACTTCGCCTAATCTATATTGAGCTAAAATATCATAATACTCTTGTTCTACTGTATGGTAAGCCGAGGCAATATATTTTATTTTGGTTGAAGAATTAGGTTCAAAAACAGCTTTTAAAGCACCAAAATAGGTTTGATATTTATCTTTTTCTTGTCCATCATACGTAATAAGCAAAGCAATAGGGTCGCTAATTGTTCCAAAATTTGTTTGTCGAGACGTTGGTATATAATTATAATTATTTTGTGCGATGGAACCTAAAAAACTCCAATTCCACTTGGTTGATGATCGAAAATTAAATAAGGATTGAACATCTAAAAATGAGGGTCTATAATTAGTCTGTACCTCCTGACTTTTAACTAACAAACTATTATTTCTATACCTAACACCGGTAACATTAGACCATTTTTGATTAGCCGAAACACCTTCTGCGAATATACTTCCTCCTAATAAACTTGCTTCTAACCCTGCTTTAAAAGACTTTGGATTGCGATAAGAAATATCGAGAACAGATGCTAATTTGTCACCATATTTAGCTTGAAATCCGCCTGCATAAAAATCTACATTTTCAACTAAATCTGTATTGGTAAAACTAAGTCCTTCTTGTTGTCCTGAACGCACTAAAAAAGGTCGGTAAACTTCAATTTCATTTACATATACTAAATTTTCATCATAATTTCCTCCTCTAACAGCATAAGTTGTACTTAATTCATTATTAGAATAAACCCCTGGTAAAGTTTTAATTATGTTTTCTATACCCGCATTGGCTCCGGGAATTCTTCTTATGACTACAGGTGAAACACTTGTTCCTCCATCAATTTTCTTTTTATTTTTTGAAGTAATAACAATAACTTCAATAGTATCTTCTTTCGTATTTAATTTGGGATGCCATTCAAAATCCTCATTGGGTTTTAAATGAACAGTATAAGTGGATTTTTTATAAGAAATATGAGAAAAAACTATGGTTACATCTCTATTAGCATCTATTTCAATACTATAAAAACCATTGTTATTTGTAACCGTGTTTCCTGATAATGAGGCAACTGTTACATTAGCAATAGGCTGATTTTGTTCATTTAATACAATTCCTTTTACACGTGCTTTTTGAGCCCACACAAAACTGACTAAAAATAAACAAACAATAATATAAAATGGTTGAGATTTCTTATACATTAATTTAATAAATAAAATTTGAAGTAAATGTAGTTGAATTATTTAATTTATCCGAAACAATAATTTTGATTTCATTGGTTCCCGTTTTTACTTTTCCATCGGCAAAATTATATATCAATTTTTTTGTTTTATAATCATATTCCATCAGAATCCATTCTCCATTCACATAAGCATTAAACGAATCAATACCCGATAATGCATCTACTATAGAAACACTTAACGTAGAAAGTTTAGAAATAGTACTTCCCTCAACAAAATTTGGATTGTAAATTCTAGGCGGAACACTATCCAGTACAACTTTATATTTTCCAAACGATTTCACTTTGGCAACAAGCGCATCTCCTCTTCTATAAGAGGAATTATAGTCAATAATATAACCATTCAACGAAGCTATGAATGCCTTCTTTTGTTCCTCTGGTGTAAGTTTTGAAATATCAAACGATACGGACATATTCCCTTGAAAAGCTTCTAAATTATTTTCTAGATTTAATATTCCGTCTTTTTCATCTGCATTCAAATAGAAATTTTCATAAAAAGTATTAGGTGGTAAATAAATAGTTGCCTGTCCTAATTCAAAATTATATTCATTTTTTGCTTTCACAAAATACTTTCCTTGACTAATTTTCTTTGTACTACTCATTATATCTTGTTTGTATTCTATTGGAATCGTAACAATAGATTTATTTTCATGGTAATCACTCACCTCAATTCGATATACATAAGCGGTTTTAGGCTGTACTTGAATACTACCATTTTTTCGGTTATGCTGAATAAGTGATAATGGATAAGGTTCTTTTATAAATAATTTTTGAAAACGCTGTTTAAGTTGTTTAAACTTTTTAAAATCTAAAAAATAATTGATGTGTTTTGATTCTTCAAAAGAAAATGTATCAAATGTATAATTAAAATAGGGCGCTCCATTTAAAAATGTCTGTACTTTATAAATACCATTTTTATTGTAAAAATTAGTCAACAAATCATGTGAATTAAGGGCAAATCCTATAGTTCCATTTGTACTAACTTTATTTGCTATTAAAGTTCCATCAGGTTGTTTTAATAACGTAAGCGCAATTGGAGTGTTTCCTTTATTTACAAAAGTAGAGTCATTTAGAGGATAGACAATTACACTTTGAATTTCAGGTTTTTTATCGTCTTTAATTAATTTATTTAATCCAAAAGCCATTGGATTAATGATTTTTTCAGATTGTGTATCTCTAATTTCGTAATGCAAATGTGGGCCTGCACTGCCTCCAGTATTTCCAGTATATGCAATTATATCTCCACTTTTTAGTTGCAAAATTTCGGGAGTTAGATAGGTCTCGACTTCATATTTTTTTTGGGCGTATTGCAGCTTTTTCACATAGTCTTCAATTTTGCCTGCATAGCGCTGTAAATGAGCATACACGGTAGTATAACCATTTGGATGTACAATATAAAGTGCTTTACCGTAACCAAAGACAGATACTTTAATTCGTGCCACATAGCCATCGGCAGTAGCATATACTGGTAAACCTTCTTGTTCATTTGTTCGAATATCTAAACCTGAATGAAAATGATTTGTGCGTAATTCTCCAAAAGTACCCGACACGTTTAGTGGAATATCTAATGGTGACCTAAAATAATCTTTTGGATATTGAGCAAATGCTAATGAACTAGCAAAAAATACTAATGCTAGTAAATATTTCATATTTATATGCTTATTTGTCTTTTTAAGGTTATATGGTACCACTATCTTTACTAAAGTTTATCTCAAAATATTGTTGTTTTCATCTGTTTTTGATGATTTTCAATTGTATGCAAACGAGTTTGTCTATGGCAATTTCGTAGAAAAAAATCAAATACTAAAATAATGATTTTACTGATACTATTTGTAACCAATAATTTTTTGTATTGAACTTTTAATAACAAAATTAATATCAGACGAAATGTTTAAATAAAAATTAACCGCCAAATAAAAAATAGTTACTAAAATAGATTTTAACCCAATACTTACTACTGGATGAAAAGTAAATTCCCAGTAATAGAAAAGAAAAAAAGTCACCAATGTAACTAGTAAAGAAACTAAGTTTTTGCTCGTAAATGGAAACAATTTCATTTTAAAAACCACAAAAAATAACTTCGCTAAACTATATAATGTAATAGCTATCAATGTAGCAATTGCGGCTCCATTTAATCCAAATGCAGGAATAAAATACATATTTAATAGCACAATCACAATGACTAATAAAACACCTAAGGTTAAAACTGTACGGTAATATTTTGAATTAAAAATGATAGCATTGTTAATCCCTAATAGTAAATCAAAATACTTAGACAACCCAATAATAAATACCACAAAAATTCCTTGTCTATAACCATCATCAGGTAATAAATTGTACAATTGATTTAAATTTACTACTATGCCAACATAAATTAAACCACCAATAACCTGTAAGCTAATTGATGATTTCTTGTACAATGTATTCAGTTCTTCCCACTTATGCTCACTCATTAACTTTGCAGTAATAGGATAGGTAATTTGGTGCATGGCACGCATGGGGACAGAAATAACTAAGGCAATAAAAATAGCTACATTATAAAAAGCAATGTTGTCAATTTTTAAATACTTATTAATCATATATTTATCTATATCTAACAACATATTCGCTACACTTGCAGATAATATAATAAATACTGTATACGTCAATATAGATTTACTATTTTGTGGCACTTTAAAATGTAATCGAATGGCTTTGACTTTGTTCGCATAATATGCAATTAGTAACAAACTTATACCATATACGACTAGTAAGGAATAGATGAATTGAGATTCAGAAATATAATCAAAGTAAACTGCAAAAAGTAAAATTGTAATTAGAATACGCACAAAAACTTCTTTTACAAATGAACCAAAAACAGATTTCATATGGGCTCTTAACCAGGCATAAAAAATTTCGAAATACCCCATAAACAATCCGATGATGGGAATAACCCAAACGAAATCGTACACAATAGAATTTTTTTTGGATTCATACGCCGCAATATAATCGTAAAATCCATAGAAAATAATTAGGGCGGGTATAACAAACAACAAAGGAACAAACAGCATGTAAGTCATGTATTTGTTTAAATTTTCTTCTGTTTTATTGTGCTCATTGAAAAACTTAATTAACGTGTTTTGAATACCAAAAGACATTAGGGGATATAAAATATTAGCTGTTGACAATACATAACCCGTTAAACCAACATAATCTTTACCTAAAAAATAAGGATACATAAACAACACATTAGCTGCACCCAATGCAAAACCAATAAAAGTAATGATGGTGATTTTAATAGATTGTTTAATAACTATACCCATATTAAATTAGAAATTAGAATTAGGAAGTTAAAAGTTTTACTAATTGTGCTGTCAAATTTTTTCTGCTATATTGTTGTAATCCAACGGCATGAACGCTCAAATTATTTTGTAAATACTGCTCAAATTGCGCTAATATAGTCGCTTTTAATGCGTCTTTTTCGTGATAATGAAAGAAAACACCTGTATTTGTGGCTTTTATAATTGATTCAAAATCAGAATCAGCGGGTCCAATGGCTAGTATTGGTCGTTCTGAAACCATATATTCAAATAATTTTCCAGGAATAATACATTTCGTTTCTTCTGAATCTATTTCAATTAATAACAAAACTTGAGAAGTTCTTTGATGCACTAACGCTTCTTCATGTGAAACATAGCCTAAATTTTGAACAAAAGCTTGAAGTCCAAAATTTTCTATTGATTGTAGCACTTCTTTACTTACGGCACCCATTAATTTCAACTTAAAATATTGGGCAAAAAGTTTATTTTCTTCTGTTAATTCCGCCAAAGATTCCCATAAAATTTGTGGATTTCGTTGCGATAAAAAGGAACCTATATGCGCTAGGGTAAAGTCGATATCCAATGGCTTTTTCTCTATTTTTTCTACATCATATCCATTTGTAATTACTTCAATAGGTTTTGAAGTAAGTGCTTGAAATTCTTTTTTTGTTGTGGGTGAAGTGACGATTACTGTATCGCAAGAATTCAACACATCAAATTCATATTGTTTATGCTTTTTGGCTGCCCAATTACTCAATTTTAGTTCTTTATGATAGCCAATGGTCGTCCATGGATCTCTAAAATCGGCAATCCAATTGATAGTAAGTTGCTTTTTTAAACGTAAACCAATCAAATGTAAACTGTGCGGCGGACCTGTGGTGATAACTGTTTCTATATTATTTTCTTGAATATACTCTTTTAAATAGTTAACCGAAGGTTTTACCCAAAAAACACGTGCATCTGGTATAAAAAGATTCCCTCTAACCCAAAGCATTAGCTTTTCAACTACAGATTGTTTTTTGTTTTTAGTAATAATACCCGCACTAATTTTTTTTGTTTTATTTTTTGAAAATATCGAAGCAAAAGCATACGGTTCAAAAATTTTATGTTTTAAAATAATAGCTTGTGGGTGTACATCTTGAACCAATTTCTCATCTATTAAAGGATAATTTGGGTTTTCAGGAATATATACTATAGGCTGCACACCAAATTCTGGTAAATATTTAACAAACTTTAACCATCGCTGTACACCCGGACCTCCTGCTGGCGGCCAGTAATAAGATATGATTAATACTTTGTTTATTGGTTTTTCCACTACTAACTCTTTTTATCCGTGGAAGTTTGTTTTTTCCACGTAAAAATACCAAAACCAATCAATAGTATAATAAGTATGGAACTTACTAATGAAATCATACTTCCTGTTTTTACTACTTGAGGTTCAAATTTAAATTCAATGGTATGCTTTCCTGCGGGAATTTGTAGCCCTCTTAACACATAATTGACATTGTAAATTTCTGATTCTTTACCATCAATTGTAGCTATCCATCCTTTTGGGTAATAAATCTCTGAAAACACACCAAAACCAGCTTGTGAATTTGTTGAAACGTATTTCAAATGATTCGGTTTATAAGAAACCATTTGAATAGTCGCTGTTGAATCTTTTCCTGTATTGAAGTTATATGCTTTTTTTACTAATTTTGGTTTTACGAAGGTTGCTTCTTCTTTTGTTTTTAACTTGTCTAATGCATTCATTTCTTCATCAGCTGTATTGAAGATTTTTACCTTTGAAACAAACCAAGCATTGCCATTTGCACTTGGATTTTGTAAGGCCATAGGCATACCCTGCTCATTAGACTGAATAACATATTTCGCATTCAACATATTCAATGCTTCAATATTATTTTTAGCAATTTGATAGTCAAATAACTCTTGAACTTTTTTAGGTTTTGCAGCATGATAGCCTCCTATTGATTGATGAAAAAAGGAAGTACGAGCACTGTTCATATTTCCATCCATTTCAAATACTCTAAAATGAGTAGTATCTTCTAATATTTTTGTATCGGCTTCTGTTTGTTCAAAAGGACGTTCAATTTGACTTTTAGATACAAAATCATCTGCCTTTACATAATTTTTGGCAACAAAAAATAAATCAAAAACCATAATAAGGCCTACAATCAAAATTGTATTAAAGTGTGAAAATATTTTCTTTGTATACAAGAATAAAAGACCGAAAACAACCACTAAAAACCCTAGTGAACGATAAATTGTTGAAAAATACATATTTCTTCTATCTTCTCTTAATACATCCATAAAATTAGGTCCATATTGTTTTGAGTAATACGCATCATTTAAACTTGTAAATGAAAAAGCACTACTAAATAAAACTAACAGCGCTAATATTCCAGCAACAATTCCTCCAGAAATAAATAATCCTTTGTTTCTTTCTTTTTCTTCACTTGTAAAAAATGCTGTTAAGCCTAAAATAGCTAAAATAGGCATACATAATTCTAACAGCACCTGAATAGAAGAAACGGCTCTAAATTTATTATACAAAGGCACATAATTAATAAAGAAATCAGTCAATGGTGCAAAATGTTTCCCCCAAGATAGTGTTAATGCTAACAAGGAACCGAGCACCAATGCGTATTTTATTTTTCTTTTTTCTAAAAACAGGGCTAAAACGGCTAAAAAGAACACTACAATTCCTATATAAGCAGGAGCGGCAACGATAGGTTGTTCGCCCCAATAGGTAGGCATGTGTTTTACTAAATTTTCGGCTTCACTTTCAGGAACATTTTGAGAAATGATGAATTGATACATAGCTGATTCTTTTCCTAAATCTTCAGAATTTGATCCTCCGAATAATTTAGGTGCAATCAAATTCAAACTTTCGCCTACACCATAGCTATATTCTGTTATGTATTCATAACTCATAGCATTTGTATTTTCTTTTTTCTTTCCGTCAGGTTTGAATGTTAACTCACTGTCACTTCTTGTAGAATATTTTGCATATTCAGAAGTTGCTAAAAGACTTGTCGCATTTGCGCCTATTGCTAACAGGGCACTCCCGATAAAAATACAAACTGATTTTAGAATGTGGCTATACTCTTTATTTTTAACAGCTTCAAGTACAAAATACAACCCTACAATACCAGCTAAAAATAAAAAATAATAGGTCATTTGCGGATGGTTGGCCTGCAATTCAAGCGCTGCTGCTACTACCGTTACACATCCACCAAGAATATATCGCTTTTGAAACACCCATAAAATACCAGCTAAAAGTAAAGGCAAATAAGCTATAGCATGGGCTTTAGCATTGTGCCCTACACCTAATATGATAATTAAATAGGTAGAAAAACCAAAGGCTAAGGCGCCAAAAAAAGCATGTAACGGTTTTATTCTAAAACTTAATAGTAAGACATAAAAACAAGCAAAATATAAAAATAAATAATCGGCAGGACGGGGTAAAAACCGAAAAACCGAATCTAAATCCTTAACATAATTATGTGGGTATTTGGCTCCTAATTGATAGGTAGGCATTCCTCCAAAAGCACTATTTGTCCAATACGGTTCTTCATTATACTCTTTCCTGAAATCAATTTGCTCTTTTGCCATGCCTGTATATTGAGCAATATCAGATTGAAAAAGTTGCTTTCCTTGTAAAGTAGGATAAAAATAAAGTAAGGCAATACAAATAAAGCCAACTAGTGCATATATATGTGGTAAATACTTATTCCAATTTTTCATTTTAGTTTGTTTTTTTATTCAACTTCTTCATAATCAATATAGTCCCCTACTTCTTTTTTAGGTTTTGGTGTCTCTTTTTGTGCTTGATTTTGTTGAGCCTGTTGTTGTTCAAATTGTTTTTTTAGATGTTCTTCCGCTTTTTTTGCCATTTGTTGTACCAAATAAGGTGCTAACAATCGCATTAAAAATTTAAGTAAATAATATACTAATATAATTGTAACTATCGTTCTTACAACACTTTGTAAACTTGCTGTATCCATTTCTTATTTTTTTTCAAAAATAAACAATATTCCTTCAAATGCTACTTAAAATTAGTATAAAATATTTACATTTGAATTTTAAAATTAGCACCTATGATTTGTTTCAAAAAAATTATATTGTGTTGTACTTTAATTTTAGTTTTTAAAGCGCAAGCTCAATTCACAGATCAAATTAATTCAAATAGACCTGGAAAATCCATGATGGCATTTGCAGTTGGAAAAAGCATCGTACAAACAGAAACGGGAATTAATTACTTTAAAGAAGAACACAATCTAATGAACTACACTGCAAAGGGTTTTACAGGCGACCTAGCAATAAGATGGGGGCTTTTTAAAGAAGAATTAGAATTACTCGCAGAAATTCAATACCAGAAAGATACTTATGAATCATTAGCTAGTTCTATGACAAGAAGTGCTGTAAGGCAAACAACTTTTGGAGCTAAATATTTGGTTTATGATCCTTTCAAAAATTATGAAGAAAAAGTAAATGTGTATAGCTGGAAAGCGAATCATCGATTTAAATGGAGACAATTGATACCCGCTGTAGCTGCATATGCAGGAATCAATTTGAATTTTTCTGAAAATGTAGTATTCCAAAATTCTGGAATTCCTGAAGAAAAAATCAGTCCAAAAGCGATGTTAATTGCGCAAAATCATTTTGGCACGCGTTGGGTATTAGTTACTAATCTAATTTATAATAAAATTGGAACAGAATACGCTAGCAAAGATTATGTTATTACACTTACACGAGGTATTAATAAAAATTTATCAGTATTTGCTGAAAATCAAGGCTATATGGGCAAGTATTATAGCGATGGAATTGTACGATTAGGTGCAGCCTATTTATTAAATGACGATATACAAATTGACGGCTCTTTTGGAACTAATATCAAAAATACACCCAGCCTTTTGTATGGAGGAATTGGTTTTTCTTGGCGATTTAGAAACAACTATAAAGAAGTAAAACTTCCAAAACCGGGAACACAGAGCAAGATGGACAAAAAAATGGATAAAGCTTTAGAAAAAAAGAAAAGAAAAGACGCTGTTGAATAATGATAGAAATTAGAGAAGTTACCACAAAAGCCCAAATGAAAGATTTTGTCATGTTTTCATTTGAGCTATATAAAGATAACCCCTATTGGGTTCCACCATTGATTAAAGAAGAATTAGAAAGTTTTGATAAAACAAAAAATCCAGTTTTTTTAAGCGCTGATGCTCATTTTTATTTGGCTTATAAAGACAATAAAATTGCGGGTAAAGTTGCCGCTATAATTAATTGGGATGAAGTAAATAAATTAGGTAAAAAGAAAGTACGATTTGGTTGGTTTGATGTTATTGACGATATAAACGTTACTCAAGCTCTATTAGAAAAAGTAGAACGTTTTGGTCGCGAACATAACATGGAACATATGGAAGGACCAATTGGATTTTCTAATTTAGATAAAGTTGGCGTGCTTACAGAAGGTTTTGAAGAGCAAGGATTAATGATTACTTGGTACAACTTTCCTTATTACAAAACACACTTTGAATCACTGGGATTAACTGAAGAAAAAAAGTACACAGAAAGTAGATTTCCTTTTAAAAATGTGGACGCTGTAACCTTCTCAAAGGCAGCAGAATTAATTAAAAAAAGGTACGAACTCACACCTTTAAATTTCACAAATTCAAAAGACATCATGCCACTTGTAGATAAAATGTTTGATTTATTTAATGAATCTTATGCCAAATTACAATCTTTTGTAGCGATAAATGAGATTCAAATTGACTACTTTAAGAAAAAATATATCAGTTTTATAAATCCAGAGTACATTAAATTTATTTTGGATAAAAAAGGAAATATGATAGCATTTAGCATTGTCATGCCCGATTTTTCAGATGCACTTATCAAAGCAAAAGGAAAATTATTTCCCTTTGGTTTTTACCATCTTTTAAAAGCCCGAAAAAATAGCAAAAAAACAGTATTTTATTTAATTGGCATAGTACCCGAATATCAAAGTAAGGGTGTTACCGCGATTGTTTTTGATGAATATGTTAAAACATTCAATAAATTTGGTATTGAAACATGTATAAGGACACCTGAGCTAGAAGAAAACACAGCAATTCAAAATCTTTGGAAGCATTTTAATCCAGAAGTATATAAAAAGAGAAGTACCTATTCTAAAAATTTATAAAAAAATAAAATATGTTTGGAGATATGATGAACATGATGGGCAAACTTAAAGAAACCCAACAAAAAGTAGAAGAAACAAAAAAGCGTTTAGATTTTGTATTACTAGACGAAAAAAGTCAAGATGGACTTCTTGAGGTAACAATTACGGCTAATCGAACTATCAAAAACATTTCAATTTATGAAGAATTACTTACTGATAAAGAGAGGCTTGAAGATTACTTAATTACCACGTTGAATAAAGCGATTGACAAAGCAACTGCAGTGCATCAAACAGAATTAGCAGCAGTGGCAAAAGAAGGCTTGCCAAATATTCCGGGAATGGATAGGTTTAAATAAAAAAAGGAGCTTTAATAAAGCTCCTTTTTTTATTACGAATTAATAACTAATCTAAATCCTTCTCCATGAATATTTAAAATTTCGACACGTTCGTCTTTTTTCAAATATTTTCTCAATTTAGCAATATATACATCCATACTTCTAGATGTGAAATAATTATCATCTCTCCAAATTTTTGTCAATGCTAACTCTCTTGGCATTAAATCATTAACATGTAAAGCCAACATTTTTAACAATTCAGATTCTTTTGGCGACAATTTTATAGATTCTTCATTTTCAAACGTTAAAAATCTCAATTTAGAATTCAAATGAAATTTTCCAATTTGAAATTCAAAAAGAGTTGAATCAGGTTTTGCATCAGAGGCTTTTCTTTGCATGATTGCTTTAATCTTCATCAATAACACTTCTGAATCAAATGGTTTATTTAAATAGTCATCTGCGCCAACTTTATACCCTTTTAATACATCTTCTTTCAATGTTTTAGCTGTTAAAAAAATAATAGGCACTTCTTGATTTTTTTCTCTAATTTCTCTAGCTAAGGTATAACCATCTTTGTAGGGCATCATTACATCTAAAATACATAAGTCGTAAGTGCCTTTTTTGAATTTTTCAAATCCTTCCATGCCATTTTTAGCAAGGACTACTTCAAAATCATTGATTACTAAATAATCTCTCAAAACAGATCCAAAATTTGGGTCGTCTTCAACTAATAATATTTTCTTTGTTTCCATATTTAATTTATTAAGGGCAATTTAATAATAAACGTACTTCCTTTTCCTTTCTCACTCTCTACAAAAACCTGGCCATTATGATCATCTACAATTTGTTTTACATAAGCTAAACCTAAACCATGACCCTTAACATTGTGTAAATCACCAGTATGCTCTCTAAAAAATTTTTCAAAAACTTTTTTCTGAGCTGCTTTAGACATACCAATTCCATTGTCTTGTATTTTAATAACAACAAAATCTTTAATGTTTTCTGTAGAAATAGTGATGACAGGTTTTTCCATCGAATATTTCATAGCATTATCTAAAATATTAACCAAAACATTTGTAAAATGAACGTCATTTAGTAATACTGTATTTCTTGTAGCATTAAAATGCGTTTGAACTTCTCCTCCTCTATCTTCTAAAATCAAACTCACATGATCAATAGCTTCTTGTATAAAATCATTTATTTGATGCGGCTCTTTCTTAATTTCTAACTCATTTCGTTCTAATTTTGAAATGCGCAATACATTTTCAACTTGAGCATGCATGCGCTTATTTTCATCTTTAATCATTTGAAGATACTTTTGTACTTTTTCTTTATCATCAATGATTTTAGGGTTTTTAATAGCATCTAAAGCTAAATTTATAGTAGCAATAGGTGTTTTAAACTCATGCGTCATATTATTGATGAAATCCGTTTTGATTTCAGAGATTTGTTTTTGTGTAATTAACTGTTTTAAAGCACTAGAATAGGTTATAATAATAATTAACGTGAATACTAGTGACAATATTGTCATGGGCATTAATTCAGAAAAAACATAATTTGTTTTATTTGGAAAACGCACCAACAGTTGATACTTTGTGTTTCCGTCTGCATCCATTAATATTGGCATACCATACGTAGTACATTTATCATACCTAAACTCTTCTGATTTAATTTTTGTGGCCAATCCATTACTATAAATAGCAAACTCATACGGTGTTTTAATTTCAGCCTTATGTAATTCAAAATTTAAAATACTATTAATTAATTTAGGTGAAATTCTTCTGTGTATAGGTCTTTGGGAAACAATATCTCTAAAGGCAACATAAAATTGTACGCGATCTAAAATTTCTAAATTCCCTGATTTTTCAATAGTAACATTAGGCTTAGTTGCTAACTTAATTGAATTGCCCTCTAACGAATTACCTTTATAAATTTGCGTTTTACGATTTGAAATATAATTTTTAATTCCAATAGGATATGCATTTTTATCAAAAAAAGCACCATTTATACCAAAATCTTGTGGGAGAATTGTATTAGAATAAATTAATGTCTCGTTTGTTTTGGTATCCTTATCATAAAAATAAATCTTGCGCAATTGTTCTCTTTTAGGCGCTCTACCTAAACTATCCGTAATTTGAAAATAACGCTTATAAAAATCAATAACTTCTTTATCATCAAGCTTTTTTGCAACATTATTAAGAACTTGTTGGGTGTGATGTTTAAACTGTTCGTCATTTTTTATAAATGAGCTATTAATCCAATATAATTGAACTAAAATAATTCCAATCATGGAAATACTCATTAAAAAAACCAGTATCCTAAACCTTGTTTTATTCATCAAATACAAATTTACAACCTTAATAGAATGTTGTTATAAGATTAACCAAATATTAACATTTATGTTAAATTATAACGATTTTTTAATTTTTTAAGCACATTTTCGAGTTCATTATAAAAACTTTTTAAATCTTCGTTACGTACAATATAAGTTGCTAATTTTTCTTTTTCTTCTTCTGGCAGTTGATTTTGTATAATTTGAAGGACTTCATCCTTTGACTTATTGTCTCTTTTTATTACTCTTGAAATTCTATTTTCTAATGATGCCTTTATGAGAATCGTAGCTTCACATTGTAAATGTCCTTTAGTTTCAAACAATATTGCAACTTCCTTAATGATAAAAGGAAATTGAGAATGGTGTTGAAGCCATTGATTAAAATGCTCACGCACGATAGGATGAACAATCGCATTTAACTCTTTTAATTTAATGGGGTTTTCAAAAACCAATTGACTAATTAATTTTCTATTTAGTTGACCTGTTGGCAACTTAATATTTTGGCTAAAAAGGGCTTGAATTTTGCTGATAACATTTTCTTGCTGCATAATTTTTTTAGCTGCCTCGTCAGCAATATAAACTGGGATGCCGTATTTCTCAAAAAAACGTGCTGCAGTAGATTTTCCACTACCAATTCCTCCAGTAAGTCCAATTACCTTAGTCATATTAGTTTTTAAAAAACAGTTTAGGAAATGCCTTTTGAGGTACTAGGTTTCTAATATGTATCGCGTAAAAAGACTGCAAAAAACCTTTTCCATAGCCAAAAAACTGAATACTAGCCGCTACGATGGAATAACTTCCTATTTTTATACTTCTATTTTGAATACTAGAAACTATACCTAAACTAAAAAAGTAACTTATATAGCAAATAAGCAAATACGGAAAAGATACTACTAACAGAACTAATGATAAACAAAAACCCAATAAAAATAAAGACGGAAACCAAAACGTAAATTTAGCATATTTGGGGTACCATTTATTTAAAATAGGTCTTGCCAATCCAAACTTTGTAACTTGTATGTAAAATTTATTCCAATCTATACGACGCTTATGGTATACAAAAGCCGTTGTAATTAATTTTGTTTTAAATCCTAATTTCCACAATCTTATTGATAAATCAGGATCTTCTCCAGGGTGAATATTTCCAAAACCTTGAGAAGACTCAAAGGCCTTTTTAGATAAACCCATATTAAAACTTCGCGGTTGAAATTGAGTTAACTTTTCACTTCCTCCTCTAATTCCTCCAGTAGTTAAAAAAGAAGTCATAGTAAAATTAATTGCTTTTTGAATAGACGAAAAACTATCTAAGGCGCTATCAGGCCCTCCAAAACAATCGACATATTCGTTTGCTAGTGCTTTTTCTACTTCGGCTAAATATGTACTTGGAATAATACAATCTGAATCTAAAATAATAAAATAATCACCTTTAGCTACTTTCATTCCATAATTACGTGAGGCACCAGGACCTGAATTTGTTTTATAATAGTATGATATTGTTAAAGATGTATATTTTTCTACAATAAATTTACAATCAATTGTAGAACCATCTTCAATAATAACAACTTCATAGTCTTTTGTGTACTCCTGAATGGTTAAGCTTTGTAATAACTCATCAATCTCATCAGGTCTATTGTATACTGGAATAATTAAAGAAAAATACATGTTATTTTTTTACAAAGATAGACAATAAAACAAAAAAAGTCCCGATTACTCGGGACTTTTAAATTGAATTAAATGATAACTTATTGTTTAATCACTTTGATTGTATGTGTCATATCTTCAACAGTAATGTTTACAATGTAAGCACCGGCTGCTAAATCAGACATATTCACTTGAACATCTTTATCATTAGTAGTTTTATTGATTACTTGTTGACCTAACAAGTTCACAACCTTAACATTACTAATTGTTGATGTGTAAGATAAATTTAAGATATCTTTTACAGGGTTTGGATAAGCTACAAATCCTGTAGTATCAAATGAATTTGAACCTAAAGTAGTATCAACTGTAAAATCAAGCGTTACACCATATGTACCGCTGTAACATGGTGCTGGCGGAACTTGACCTGAATCAGCTGTACCTATTCTCATTCTATGAGGTCCTGCTGGTGCATTAGCAGGCATCATAAAGGAAGCATCAACTGTGTTTGGTGATGTAGCTGTACAAGCGATACCTGTTTTTACTAACTCCCCAGCATCATCGAAATCAAAATCATTATTAAAATCAATCCAAATATTAATATCATAAGTATAACCTGTTGCAAAAACAAGTTGAACATTTGCATTCATACCTGGCTGAAAAGCAACTGTAGTTGCTGTATTATTTACATACATAACATCAGCAATTGTAAAAGGTGTTGTGCCCAATGTAGCACTTGTAATACCTGATCCATCATTAGATGTAGGTACAGATGCACAATAACATCCTGTTGCAACAGTAGTAAATGTTTGCTCAGTACAACCTGTAGCTGAACCCGCACCACTAAATGGAACTACTTTCCAATAATATTGTGTATTAACCGTACCTGAGAATGAATAATTAGTTGAACTAACTGAAACTGCATTTGCAATATTTGAACCTCCTGGAGTTGTTCCAATAGTTACATAATAACCCGTTGCATCTGCAGCAGCTGCCCATGACAATTGATTTGCAAAATTACCACATGTAGTACTTGGTGTAGCTGTTAACTGCGTAGCACATGATGGAATAACATTAGGTGTTACTTTTAATTCAAAAGTATCAAATGAAACATACCATGGTCCTCCAGTTGATTCATTTACACGAACTGCAAAATAATAAACTCCAGAAGTCGTTGGTACAAAAGAACGTGTAATTTTAGTATAAGGCTGAGCCGTATAAGAACTTCCTGCTCCTGGCACATTGTAGGTAGCTCCTAATTGTGTTGCTCCAGTAGAGTTTTGATTACTATTTACAAAATAATCAACTACCCATGTACTTCCATTATCACCTTGAATGAAAGACGAGAAGTCGTATGAGGTACCAGCTGTTAATTGGAATCCAGGTGTCCACATAAATTCATTTGTTGCAGACCAAGAATTTCTGATGTAATTAGTACCTGCTTGAGCATTACTGTAAGTGCTACTTGTGTTTTGAATGGTCCAATCTCCATTTTGTTTGAACCAACATGAAGGAAACTCAGTATTATTTACAACTGTTTGACCTTCAAAACCTTCAGTCCAAGGAATAGATGTAATAGCTGCACATTGCGTTGTAAACGTTTGTGTTGTCCAAACACTAAAACTACCTGATCCACAATTTGCTCTTACATGTAAATAATAAACCGTTTGCGGAGTTAAACTTGTTAAAGCTACAAATGCATTAGTAGTAGCTGTACCAGCTGTAGTTGGTGCAGTTGCTGAAGTTGAAACAACATATTGGTAACCAGCTGTAGCTCCAGACATTGCATCCCAAGAAGCAGAAGCTCCTGTAGCAGTCACACTTCCAACAACCACATTGGTAGGCTGAGGACATGAAGGTGATAATCTAATTTCAAAATTATCTACAAAAAAATCAGTATCATCGCTACCATCTGTAGCTCCAGAAACTACTCTATAAGCAAAGCGAACAGTTTGGTTTGCATAGGCATCTAAATCGATAATATTTGGCGTACCTGCTGGTGCTGGTACATTTAAATTATTGTATGTAAAGAGTACTGTCCAGTTTGTAGTACCAGTAGAACTTAAAAGCACTTCAACTCTATCGTCTGTATCCCATGCGTTAGTTGGAGCCACTGTACCATTCCACTGAGTTAGCGCTGCATCAAATTTCAATTCGTATCCTGTTGCAGGAATTGTAAATTGAGGAGAAACTATCCAATCATTTGCACCTGTTGTGTAATGATTATAGGCTATAGAGCCTGTTGTTCCATTATTTGAGAAACCGTCTTCTTTCCAACTGTTTGTTCCAAACGTAGCAGGACCTGCTGTTAAATCACCATTATCTCCTCTTAACCAACAAACAGAAGGTAAAAATGTATTAAATGGTTCTAAATGAGGCAGCGTAGTAATTGGCGCACATGCTGTTGTAAATGTAACAGGGCCAACCCATGGACTTGCATCAGAAGATGAACAAATTGAACGAACAAATATATAATATTGTGTTGTAGGTGTTAATCCTGTTAATTGAGCAAATGTATTAGTAGTAGCCGTTCCTGCAGTTGTAGGTGCTGTAGCTGACGTAGATACTACATACTGATACCCATTAGCTGGTACATTAACTGGGGCATCCCATGAAATGTCTGCTGTTGCTGAAGTTACATTTGCAAACACAATTGCAGCTGGATCTGAACATAACGGTATAGCTTCCCATACAAAATCATCTAGATATAACGTGCCCGAAACTGAGCCCGTGTGTTTAATTGCCGGATAATTTGAATAGGTTCCTGCAGGTGGTGCATAAACATAATCAGTCATTGATGTAGTCGTAGCATTCGGCGTAATTGAGGTTAACGCCACAAAAGATGTCGCATCATAAGGATTTGTTAAATATCCTATTTCTACAGCAGGCAATGCTGTAGAAGAACTTGGACGCATTTTAAATTTCAAACGGTGTGTACCTGCTCCTAAATTTGAAACGGGTTGCATACGCATAATTGGCGCAGCTGTGGTTGACCCATAAAAATAAATTGTGTTAGGAGCTGAACCAACAGGAGTTGTTGTTGATGTATAACAAGAACCTAATGTTCCAACTTGAGCCCAACAATCTGGCATAGCTGAAGCCGTAACGCCATCAAAATTTTGTATAAATGCTGTTACGTTTGCACATAACGTCTTGAAAGATATTGGTCCAGCCCAAGCGCTTAAATCATTGGTTGCACATTTAGAGCGTACCCAAACAAAATATGTTGTATTTCCTGTTAAACTTGTTAAACCAACAGTAACAACGCCAGCAGCTACTGAACCCGTAGGTGTTGAAGAACTTGTAGGTGCTGTATTAGTGGTACTAACAAAATAATCATAACCATTTGCAGGTGCTGTTGCAGGTGCTACCCAAGAAACTGTTGCTGTAGTTGCTGCCACATTTGTTGCTGTTATACTACTCCAAGCAGGTGCTTCACAAGTAGGAATTGCTTCAATTTTGAAATTATCAAACGCTGCATAATAATCACCTGTTATCCAGTTGGTAGTTACTCTAATTCTAATAGACTGACCTGTATAAGCAGCTAAACTTAGAGTATAGTTTTGCCAACCAGCTATACCATTATTTGGTATAGTAGCCACGTCAGTATATGTTGTACCATTATTTGTGGAAATAGCAACAATCATATTGAAACTATTAGCAGCGGTTGTTCCATTGGGAGCAGAAAAATCATTTGCTTTGTAATTAAAGACAAATCTATAATTTGCAGGAATAGATGCAAAAATTGGAGTAACCATACTTCCAGTAGTTGCTGAAGCATACAAATTCATAACATTATAACTAGTTGCCAATGCAGGATTAATCGCTGCTACGGAATTACTTAAATAAAAGCTTGAATTTACCCAATTTGCTGGTAATGTTGTAGTAGCAAAACCTTCTTCCCAAGGCACTGCTGTTGGAGGAGTTGTAGTAACCGTGTTAGCATTTGTACCTGAAGTCAAATTATAATAATAATCAAAAGGTGCTGTAGTTCCACATCTCAAATATTCAATAACTTTAACAAAGTATTGCGTATTTGGTTGTAATCCTGTGATTGCTACACTAGTTCCTGTACCATCAAAAACAACTTGTTGTCCTGAACCAGAATAAGCAGCAGCAGCTGTTAATGCCACTCCAGAACCATTTGCAGGATCAGTTATTGGTGAAGTACTTACATATACTACCCTTCTATTTCCATCAGCGTTAGTCCAATTAGCAGTAAATCCAAGATAACCAATATTTGTGAAGTTTAAATTTGTTGCTTGCGCAGTAGGATTAGCAGCAGGGTTAACAGTTACCACATTTGAATAAGAAAACAAGGCACTACCTGTACAAGTTATTTTGCATCTGTAATACACAATCCCTGGTCCTGCAAATACAGGTGGAGCATAGACAGTTGTTGTTGCTGATGCTCCTGTAGCATTAGTCCAAGTAGAATTATCTGTTGATGTTTCCCATTGAAATGTAAGCCCAGTAAACCCTTCACTATTTCCTGTTAAAGTTAATGCTGCAGGTGTACCACCAGTACAAACATTTTGAAGAACAGGAGCAACAGTTCCTGCAACTGGAGTACCCGTACATGCAACTGGAGGTGACCATGTATACACTAAACCATTTGTAGGCATACCTGGGGTGGTAACAGCAGTATTATAATTCTGTGCTGAACTATTTGCAGTACCAGCTACAGAAGCAGTAAAAAATTGAGTCTCTGTATTCGTTCTAGTTTTAAAATCTGTATTAGCAGCACCTCGTAAACCAATTTGTCTGGTACCTGAAGCAGCTGCAGTTCCAACAGCATAGCCATTAGAACCATATACCATTTTAATTTGATTTGTCGTTTCAACTAACCGAATTTGAAAATTCATAAATGGAACCTCCAAAACACTTGAGGAATATGTAGGACGCCAGTTTTTAAATTGGATAACAAATTCTCTGTTTGGCGCAGTTCCTACTACTTCCCAACGTACTTCACCAGTTATTACATTAGAGATAAACACACCACATAAATCGCCTCCCCAAGCTGAAACCGCTCCTGCATAAGCAGTCGTAGATGAAATCGGAGTAGAAGTAAAAGCCGAAGGTGCAGTCGTTCCAAAAGTAATGTAACCATTACTGTTAACGTTTAAGCCAGTGTAAGCTATTCCATTAAATGTAAAATTAAACGGTATTGAACTGTTAGCTATATTCCAAACCTGCGAATCAAAACTTGTCGCGGTAGTAGAAGTACCCAACACAGTACCACCTGTGATCTCAGTATAAGTCGCGTTGCTCTGAGCAAAAGTGTAGAGACTTACTTGAGCATGGATTTGCACACATGCAAAGAGCACAAAGAGCCATAAAGTAATTTTTTTCATAAATTAAGTTATTATAGTTTATATTACAAATAAACTGAAAAAAAACTAACAAACAAAATAGTTTTTATTAACATCTGTTAAAAACAATTAAAAAATCGACAAAATACAATACTTAACCTAAATTTATTGATATATATAAAATTATTCAGCTAAATTGTTATATTTTTTTTAAACAAAAAATGCCCGAACAAGTTCGGGCATTTTTAAAATAAATCTCTTTTCTTTATATACTTGGCACTTGGACCATTTCATTTGTGTCTTTTAAGTAATCAACACCTGTAAAACTAAAACCAAATAAATTTAAAAAGTCTTGCTTATAACCTACTAAATCTCCTATATCAGAAAGATTTTCTGTAGTAGCTTGTTTCCAAAATGCAGCTACTTTTTCTTGTACATCTGCACGCATTTCCCAATCATCAATTCTGATTCTGCCTTGTTCGTCTATAGGAATATTTTGTTCATTATATAATCTATCCGCATACAAACGCTGCATTTGTTCAATACATCCTTCATGTATACCTTCTTCTTTCATTATTTTATACAACAATGAAATGTATAATGGGATAACCGGTATAGCAGAACTTGCTTGTGTTACCAACGCTTTATTTACAGAAACAAAGGCTTTACCTCCAATTGATGTTAAAGAATCTGTTATTTCAAAAGCAGTAGCTTCTAAATGATCTTTAGCTCTTCCTATAGTCCCTTTTCTATAAACCGGTTCAGTTACTTCTGGTCCTATATACGAATAAGCAACAGTCATTGCTCCCTGCGCTAGAACACCTGCCTCTTTTAAATCATTCATCCACATCGTCCAATCTTCTCCTCCCATAACTACAACTGTATTATCAATATCCTCTTGTACAGCAGGTTCAATGGAAACTTCTGATACTATTCCTGTATGAAAATCAACCGTTTTATTTGTAAATTTTGCTCCAATTGGTTTTAAAGTAGAACGGTGCAATACGCCTGTTGTAGGATGTAAACGCACGGGTGAAGCTAAACTATAAATAACCAAATCTACCTGACCTAAATCTTGTTTAATCAAATCAATTGTTTGTTGTTTCACTTCATTAGAAAATGCATCTCCATTGATACTTTTGGCATATAATCCTGCTTGAGCAGCCTCTTTTTCAAATGCAGCAGAATTATACCAACCTGGAGAAGCCGTTTTTCCTTCAGAAGGGCCTTTTTCAAAAAACACACCAATTGTTGCCGCATCACAACCAAAAGCACTTGTTATTCTTGAGGCTAAACCAAATCCTGTTGAAGCACCTATTACTAATACGTTTTTTGCTCCGTTAATTTTACCTTTTGATTTTACATATTCTATTTGATTTTTTACGTTTTGCGCACAACCTTCAGGATGAGCCGTCAAACATATAAATCCACGCATTCTAGGTTCAATAATCATAATTTTTATTTTTATTTTGTTATAGGATGTATGCAAAAATACAAATTAATTTAATAATGTTTTTGCATGTGTAATGGCTGATTCTGTATAATTTTTTCCTGCCAACATTTCAGCGAGTTCATGAATACGCGCTTCAGATGATAATTTTTCAATTTTTGACAAGGTTGTTTCACCTTGAATAAATTTAGAAACTTTGTAATGTTGATTTCCTTTAGCCGCAATTTGAGGCAAATGCGTAATAGCGAACACTTGTCGTTTTTGACTCATCTGTTTCATTATTTCTGCCATTTTTAAAGCAATTTCACCCGAGACACCCGTATCAATTTCATCAAAAACGATAGTAGGTAACTGCGTAAAATCAGCAAGAATAGATTTAATCGCTAACATAATACGCGACATTTCTCCTCCAGATGCTACTTTTTTCAGCGTTCCAAAATTTGATCCTTTATTAGCAGAAAAAAGAAGTTGTAATTCATCTTTTCCACTAGTTAAAAATGATATTGAAGGTATTAAATTTATTTGAAATGCAGCGTTTGGTATTCCCAACTCCTTTAATATTACTTCGGCCTTTGAACTAAAATCAGGAATCGCTTTAGCACGATTATTCGAAAGAATAGTAGCTAAATTAGTTACTTGTTTTTCTTGTGATTCTATTTTTTCAGACAACGCTTGTATTTCGTCAGCTAAACCAGTAACACGACCTACTTTTATGGTTAAACTCGCTTGAATTGCTAGCAATTCACTTACTGTTTGCACGTAATGTTTTTTTTGCAAATCGTAAATAAGTTGTAAACGAGAAGTTAACCAATTCATTCGCTCAGGATCAAAAATAACTTTTTCTACATATTCGGCACATAAATCTGAAACGTCTTCTAATTCTATAATCACCGATTGCATACGTGCTGCTAATTCTTCGTATTTTGAGGAGAAAGAAGCAATTTTTTGTAACGCATTTTTTGACTCTTTTAATGTGTTTAAAAAACCTATTTGCTCTTCCTGACTCAACGCTATTGTTTTCGCTAAATTTTCATGTATTACTTCTACATTATTAAGGGTTTCTAGCTCTTCTTCTAAGATTTCTTGTTCATCACTTTTTAGATTAGCAGCTTCTAATTCTTGTAACAAGAATATATTATATTCCTCTTCTTTACTACTTTGGCGTTGTTCTTCTTTTAAGATTTCTAGTTGCTTGACTAATGATTTATAAGTTGACAACTGTGCTGTATACTCTTTTAATACCTCTGCATTGTTCCCCATAGCATCCAAAATAGACAACTGATACTCTTGTTGTTCTAATTCTTTGGTATCATGCTGTGAATGAATATCAATTAAATAGGCTGTTAACAATTGTAATTCAGCTAAATTAGTAGGGGTGTCATTAACAAAAGCCCTTGATTTACCAGAAGGTAAAATTTCTCTTCTGATAATGGTTGTAGCTTCATAATCTAAATCATTATCAGTAAAAAGTTGCTGTAAGTTGTAAGCCTCAATTTTAAAGGTAGCTTCAACAATGCATTTTTTTTCTTTATCTTTCAAAGCAGACAAATCAGCTCTATTTCCCATAATTAAACCGAGTGCACCTAATAATATTGATTTACCCGCCCCTGTTTCTCCTGTAATAGTAGAAAAATTAGCAGAAAAATCAATTTCTAAATGCTCAATAAGGGCATAATTTTGAACAGATAAAGACAACAACATAGCTTACTTTATTTTATTCCATTTAGATGAATTTAACGGCGAGATAGTTTGTAAAGCATCTATTAGTTTCGACGTATCAACTGGAGGTCCTCCACCAAAAATAGTAACTATTTCGTCTGTTTTTGTATCAAAAAAAGTTCGAGCTAATAAGGAATTAGGACGTACTTTATGTAGCTGTAGTAATGTATCAATAGCACTGCTTACACCTAATTTTCCTCCTTTAACATTCCCTGCCATGATATCTAAGCCTTTAATATGATAAACATACATCGTTTCTCTATATGGATCAAAAGTAGGTGAAAGTAAATCTGAAATTAGATTAAATCGAGTAGGATTTTTACCCGTTTGTACCCAACCAGCATATCCACTAGATTGTGCCATATTTGAAACCGTAAGTGCTTTTTCATAGGATTCTGTTCCAGCTTTACTAGCAAACGTATCTGCATCTGCACCAATAATTACATGGGCATAAAATGACAATATGGAAACTAAATTTGACGTAAATGCATTTTGATCATATATAAAATTTTCAAACTCTACGTATTTAAATTGAATGTCTTTATCGTTTAAATTTAAAACAGGTGTAGTATAGGTTGCATTATAAACTGGACGTGAAGAATTTACTTGTAACGTTGCATTAAAATTATTACTATCAAATGAATTGATAATGAAAAAAAAAGCACAATTAATGCGTTCATTATTTTTGAATTCTTTTTCTGTAAACTTGGTGTTGTTTAGAAAATCACTTATTTGTTTTTCTAATGTTTTAAAAATTTGTGGATTAACATTGGTTACTTTATCATAATTAAGCGTAGCCGTACATCTTAATTCTTGTGCTTGACTTATACAAACTAAAAATAAGCATATCAAAAACAATCTAAACTTCATATTTTTTCACAATTAAGTTGACTATATCTTCAGCTACTAATTCTTTAGATTTTAATTCCTGTTCAAAGCAATTAAACTCTTTATCTATAAAAGTAACTTTATTTGTTGGTGTTCCAAAGCCTGCGCCTTTATCATTTAATGAATTAAGCACAATATAATCTAAGTTCTTTTTGAGAATTTTAGCTTTGGCATTTTCAACTTCATTTTCCGTTTCTAACGCAAAACCTATTAAAAACTGATTTTTTTTATTTTGACCTAAAGATAACAAAATATCTTTGTTTTTTTCTAATTCAATAGAAAACGTATCTTCACTCTTTTTTATTTTATGTATTGCCACTTTTTTTGGCTTGTAATCCGCTACAGCGGCCGCAGCAATAACAACATCAACCACATCATAATGAGCAAAACAAGCCTCGTACATTTCATCTGCTGAAACAACCGAAACAATTTCTACATTCGTATGCTTCAAACAAAGATGTGTAGGACCTGTAATTAAGACTACTTCTGCCCCTTTTTCTGCTGCTTTTAGCGCTAAATCAAAGCCCATTTTTCCACTAGCGTGGTTTCCTATAAAACGAACGGGATCAATAGCTTCGTAGGTTGGACCAGCGGTTACCATAATTTTTTTTCCTTTTAGTGGCAACTTACTTTCCAAATCTTTTTCAAGAAATGAAATAATGTTTTCAGGTTCTGCCATTCTACCTTCACCCTGTAAACCACTAGCTAATTCTCCGCTTTCTGCTGGAATTATGATATTACCAAATGATTGCAAGGTTGTAAAATTTGCAAGTGTACTTGAATGTTTATACATATCTAAATCCATGGCTGGCGCAAAATAAACAGGGCATTTTGCAGAAAGATACGTTGCTAATACTAAATTATCACACGTTCCTGAAGCCATTTTTGAAAGCGTATTAGCTGTTACTGGCGCCATAACTATCATGTCTGCCCAAAGTGCTAATTCTACATGTTTATTCCATACCCCTTCTGCATTTGTATCATCAGGTTCGTTATAGAAAGAAGAATAAACTGGATTTTTAGATAATGTTGCTAGGGTAAGTGGTGTAACAAAATCTTTAGAAGCAGGTGTCATTACAACTTGTACTTGAGCACCTGCTTTTATGAATAGTCTGACTAATGTGGCCGTTTTATAAGCAGCAATTCCACCAGAAACACCCAGTAAGATTTTTTTACCACTTAAAACAGACATCAAACTGTATTTTAGTTATTTAGAATTCTTGTAGTATGTTTTACCGTCTAACCATTCTTGCACAGCTAGAGCGTGAGGTTTAGGTAATTTTTCATAAAATTTAGAAACTTCAATTTGTTCTTTATTTTCAAAAATCTCTTCTAAACTATCATTATACGTAGCAAATTCGTCTAATTTATCTAATAATTCTTTCTTTATTTCAGAATTAATTTGATTTGCTCTTTTAGCCATAATTGTAATGGCTTCATACACATTCCCAGTTGGTTCTTCAATTTTACTTTTATTATAAGTAATTGTGTTTACAGATGCATTTGTTTTTTTTAAATCCATGATAATGATTAATTTGTATATTGTTTTAATTCTCTGTCTAATGTTTCTGCCATTTTACTTGCTTCAGCTAAAAATTTTGTATCTGGTTTGTATTTAACTAAACTTTGATACAATTCTTTAGCATCATTTAATCGTTCTTGTTTCTTTGCAGGAACAGATAAAATAGCTATTTGATACGCGGAACCAAATTTATAAAATAAAGCATCTTCTTTAAATTTTGTTCCTGGATAATCTAGAATAAAATTATCAAGTGCTTTAATTGCTGTATTATAATTGTGAAAATATTCTCCAGTTGTATAGTATTGTTTTGCGATTTCAAATGCTTTCAACTCTAACTTTTCATTCATTGTTTTCACTAAAGCATTCGCCTGAGGTAAAAATTCAGAGTTTGGATATTTATCTACAAATGCTTGAAGTTTGTCTAATGCTTTATAGGTATCTACTTGATCTAAACTATACATAGGCGACAATCTTGAATAACATTCTGCGCTCAAAAAAGCAGCTTCGGGTGTATGTATACTACGAGGGTAATTTGCTGCAAAACTTTCAAACTGATACCCTGCAGAGTAATATTCTTTATTCAAATATAAAGCTTTTGAATATTTATAAAATACCTCTTCTGCTTTTGGATTGGCACGCATAGCTGTTGCATACATGTCAAACAATCGTATTGCCTTAGCATATTTCTCTTTTTCATACAACTTCAGAAATACGTTGTTTTTAAACTCAACGTCTTCTGATTTAAGTGCTTTTTGGTATTCGCTACATGAAGCCAAAACCATTATGCTGAAAAAGATATAGATATATTTACTCATAGATGTTTTACATTTTTACCTATTTAATCCATAGATAAATAAGCAACCGCAAAGGTAGCTATATTTTTATGGATTTCAAAAAGATTTTTTTAATTCAGTTTTTTAATAAAATCACCTATTCTGTTTGATAGATTTTCATCTACATTAACTAACGGCAAACGAACTGTGTTTTCTGACAAACCAAGATGTTTAAAGACTTCTTTAATTCCTCCTGGATTTCCTTGTTCAAAAATCATATCAATAGCATCTGCTAATTTATAATGCAATTGATACGCTTCTTCTACTTTTCTATTTAATCCTAATCGAATCATTTCAGAAAATTCTTTTGGAAAACCTTCACCAATAACAGAAATAACACCTGCTCCACCTGCTAATACCATAGGTAACGTAACCATATCATCACCTGAAATTACTAAAAACCCTTCTGGCTTATGTTGAATCAATTTCATGGCTTGCACAATATCGCCAGCAGCTTCTTTGATTGCAATAATGTTTTTGAAATCTTTTGCTAATCGTATAACAGTAGAAGGCAACATGTTGCTAGAAGTTCTTCCTGGAACATTATATAGAATCACAGGAAGAGGTGATGCTTCTGCAACTGCTTTAAAATGCTGATAAATTCCTTCTTGTGTGGGCTTATTATAATAAGGCGAAACAGATAAAATAGCAGAAAAACCTGTGAAATCTCTAGTTTTTAATTCTTCCACTACCTTATGGGTATTATTTCCTCCTACTCCCAATACCATAGGTACTCGGTTTTTATTTGCTGCTGAGATAGTAGCTATTACAAGCTCTTTTTCTTCCGAACTTAATGTCGCCGATTCTGCAGTTGTACCTAAAACCACTAAGTATTCTACACCGCCATCAATGACATAATCTACAATTCTGGTTAAGGCTTCTGTATCAACAGAAAAATCTTTTTTAAATGGTGTTACTAATGCCACACCTGTTCCTATTAATGATTGCATTTTTAGATTTTATTTATTATTTTTAAATATTTGAACACTTCCGAAATAAATGTTTTGTAATTTTCTGCAAATTCATTTATTACTAAATGATTTACTTTTTTATGTATGGTTTGAAAACCTATTTTAAATTTAGCTTTTGAAAGAAAAGAAACTGCCAATAATGGTGCTTTTTCAATATCATAATAACTAATTAACAAATCAAACGATTTGGCTGTAAAATTTAGTACTTCTTCATTTTTCGCAGTGCCTGACCATGCTATGTCTTTGTATGTAAAATACAATTTATTTTCAGCACTTCCTTTCTTTTTTTTTTCTACAAAACAAAGCAATTCTATTTGACTTGGTTGAAATCCAAAAGCACAAATTTCTTCAATCAATTGGGCTGTATAAAGGAAGTAAGATTCATCAACTAGTAACCCAATCGACGCTATTTTAGAATCCGAATGAGGTAAGGTAAATGACTCTATTTTTTTATAAATTTTTCTTTTTAGAAAAAAGTTTTTAATAATTCTTGAAAACATTGTATTTTTACTTCCTTATACAAATTTAACGTAAACAATTGGAAAATATGTTATCCAAAAATAAAAATACTATTTCATTTGACACTTTTTTTGTTACAATTTTAACATTAAGTGTTTTTATTTCTTGTAAACCAACTAGTTACACAAACTATAAAATTGAAGGAAAAAAAATCCCAATTACAAATGAATTTAAAACCGATCCAACAATTGATGCGTATATTGAACCCTATAGAGCTCATATAAACAAGGATTTAGACAGTGTTTTATCATTTTGTCCTGTTACTTTAGACAAATTTAAAGGAGAATACCAAACAAATATTGGTGATTTTATTGCCGATGCTTGTGTAGAATTAGCCAACCCTATTTTTTACAAAAGAGAACAAAAAAATATTGATGGAGCTATTTTTAATCATGGTGGTATTAGAACAATAATTCCTCAAGGAAACGTAACAAAACGTACTGCCTATGAAGTAATGCCGTTTGAAAACACCCTTATCGTTGTGGCTTTAAAAGGAAGTCAATTACAAGATATTGCTACTTACTTTATTAAAGAAAAAAAGCCACACCCTCTTTATGGTTTCCACATTTATTTAAACAATAAATTAGAAGTAACAAAAATGACGGTTAACAACCAACCTATTGAAGCTTCAAAAACATATTACGTTTTGACTTCTGATTATTTATCAAATGGAGGTGACAACATGACTTTCTTTTTAAAAAATGAAGGCAAGTATGATTTAAATTACAAAATGCGAAATGTTCTTATTGATTACTTCGCTAGTCATAAATCTATTGAAGCCTTACCAAAATCAAGAGTCACTAAAGAATAATTTGCCTTATACAATTAATCATGAAAAGAAGAACATTTTTAAAAAATACAGCAGCAAGTACAACATTTATTGGATTGGGAGGCATTTCACTTAGTAGCTTTTCCTCAGTAGACGAAAAAAAAATCACTATTTTACATACAAATGATGTACACAGTCACATAGATCCTTTTCCTGCAGATCATCCCAGAAATCCAAATATGGGAGGAGCGGCTAGAAGAGCAAGTATCATTGAACAAATTAGAAAAGAAGAAAAAAATGTATTGCTTTTAGACGCTGGTGATATTTTTCAAGGTACTCCTTATTTCAATTACTATGGAGGTGAATTGGAATTTAAAATCATGAGCATGATGCAATATGATTTAGCTACAATGGGTAATCATGATTTTGACAATGGATTAGAAGGCTTTTTTGCACAATTACCGCATGCAAAATTTGAATTTGTATCTGCTAATTATGATTTTAAAAACACCCTATTAGATTCTATAGTAAAGCCCTATAAAATTTTCACTAAAGACTCCGTTAAAATTGGAATTTTTGGTTTAGGTGTTGAACTTGAAGGACTTGTGGATAAACGAAACTACAAAGAAACAATATATAACAACCCTATTGAAGTAGCTAAAGACATTACTAAAAAATTAAAAGAAGAAGAAAAATGCGATTTAATCATTTGTCTATCGCATTTAGGTTTCAATAATAAAAACGAACCTGAAAAACCTTCAGATGTGAAATTAGCTCAAGAAACCAAAGACATCGATATTATTATTGGAGGACATTCACATACTTTTTTAGACAAACCTGTTATTTATAAAAATTCAGTAGGTAAAAATGTAGTCATTAACCAAGTGGGGGCTTATGGTATCAACTTAGGAAGAATTGACTTTTACTTAAGTTCGGATAAAAAATACATTGGTCAAGAAAAAAACATTGTTGTATAATTTATCTTTTTTCTGATTTCAATATAAAATATTTCATATAGAAAAAATAAGATGCCACTTGCGCAATTGTATTTAAAAACAAAAAAATTACATTGGTATCAATTTTTTTATTAAAAATAAAAAACAAGTTAGATACAACAAATGTAATAACAGCTAGCATCATATAAACATTCGATTTAGAATCATTAAACATAAATAACAGTGTGGAAATGATAGCTAAAAAAACTAATGTTAACCCAAATACATAAATAATATATTGTTCTACAACATCTCGAATCGTAAGTAAATTGACTACACTAAAAAACAAATAGAACAAAAGAACTATAGTAACTAATACAGAAAAATTTAGAATATACCATTTATATTGCTTAACTAACTTTATAAAATCTTTAACCAACTTATTCAATAGTAACATATAAGGTATCAGCAAAAAAAATAAACTTTGAATATAGTAATCTTCTTCACTTACTAAACTTAACATATCCCCAATAAAAAAAAGACATACAGAAAACAATACAAACTGTGATGGCTTTACCTTAATTTCTTCCAAATAATAAAAATAGATTATAGGAAGTAAAGCGGGCTCACTAAGTAATTTTAAGTTCTCAATTTGCCATAAGGAAGCAATTACATATACAATTGCAATTAAAAAATAAATTTGTACTAAGGTTAGCTTGTTACTCATGTATCATATCTCGAAATTGATATTCCGTAATAATTGCAACTTTTAATTGATTAGCTTTTTCTAATTTTGAGGGCCCCATATTCGCTCCAGCAATGACATAATTAGTTTTTGCAGAAATAGAACTTCCTACTTTTCCGCCATTATCTTCAATAGCTTTTTTAAGCTCATCCCTAGAAAACAATTCAAAAACACCTGAAACCACAAATATCTTTCCATCTAACACGTTAGAAACCATAGTGTTTGTTTCTTGTAGCTCAAATTGAAGACCATATTCTTTTAAACGAGTAATATTTTCAATATTGCTTTGTTTTTGGAAAAAATCAAGCACACTTTGCGCAATACGCTCCCCTATTTCATCAACAGTAATCAAATCAATTAAAGTGGTTTGTGCTAAAGCATCAATTGTTTTATAATGTTTGGCTATTTTTTTTGCCACTGTTTCCCCAACATACCGAATACCTAAAGCATATAATACTCTATCAAAAGAAATGGTTTTAGATCGTTCAATTCCGTTCAATAAATTTTCTGCAGATTTATCAGCCATTCTATCTAGAATAACAATGTCATCCTTTTTTAACGTATACAAATCTGCATAATTTTTGACCAATCCAGCATTGTACAACAAAGCTACTGTTTCGCCGCCTAAACCATCTATATCCATGGCTTTGCGTGTAATAAAATGTTGAATTCTACCGATGATTTGCGGTGGACAGCCATAAAAATTTGGACAATAATGCTGTGCTTCTCCTTCATTTCTAATTAGTTGAGTATGACATTCTGGACAATGGGTAATATAAACCGTGGAGTCTAATTGATTTCCTCTTTTGGCTACACCAATAATTTTAGGAATAATTTCGCCTCCTTTTTCCACATACACCTCATCACCAATTCTTATATCTAATTTTTGAATTTGATCCGCATTATGTAATGAAGCTCTTTTCACAATAGTTCCTGCAAGCTGAACGGGCTCTAAATTTGCAACTGGTGTTATAGCACCTGTACGTCCCACTTGATAAGAAATAGAATTTAAAACGGTACTTACTTGTTCGGCTTTAAACTTATATGCAATCGCCCAACGAGGTGATTTTGCCGTATATCCTAACTCTTCTTGGTAATGTAAATTATTTATTTTAACCACCACCCCATCTGTCTCATAAGGCAAGGTATGACGGTGTGTATCCCAATACTCTATAAATTCAAAAACCTGTTCAATAGAATTGACACATTTGCTTTGTTTTGGCACTTTAAACCCCCATTCGGCAGCTTTTTTCAATCCTTCAAATTGTGAAGACAACCCTAAATTATTTCCTATTAACCCATATAACAAACAATCTAAAGGGCGTTTTGCCACCTCAGCACTATCTTGTAATTTTAAACTTCCTGATGCTGTGTTTCGTGGATTTGAATAAGGTGTTTCTCCAATTTCTATCAATTCTTGATTCATTTTTTCAAATCCTTCTAAAGGCAAAATAATTTCTCCTCTAATATCAAATTTTGAAGGATAATTTCCTTTTAAAACTAAGGGAATCGATTTAATTGTTTTAATGTTATTTGTTACATCATCGCCTTGAAATCCATCACCTCGAGTTAAAGCGCGTTTCAACTTACCATTTTCATAGGTAATACTAATGGAAGCGCCATCATATTTGAGTTCACACGTAAATTCTAAATCAACATTCCCTAATATTTTTTGACAACGATTTACCCAATCTAATACATCCTCACGAGAATAAGAATTATCTAACGAGTACATTCTATATTCATGAGCAATGGTTTCAAAATTTTTTGTAATCGTTCCTCCTACACGTTGAGTTGGCGAATTTTCATCAAAAAAGTCGGGGTTTTGAGATTCTAAATCTTGAAGTTGTTTTAACTTTATATCAAATTCATAATCTGAAATAGTAGGATTATCAAGCACATAATAATTATAATTATGTTGATTTAATTCTTCTCTTAACGCTTTAATAGTTTCTAAAAGATTCATCGATTAAGCAAGATTTAATAAAGTAATTAATTTAGAATACAAGTCGCCCTTACTAATAATACCTCCATTTTGAATAATTTCAAAAATAGATTCATTACGTAATTCATTAACTGTCTTTTTCCCTTTTTGAATTTCAATTGCATCTGTAAATATATTTTCACTCAACCATTCTATTCCTTCTGAGGTAAAAAAATCCACCTCTGGATTAGAGGTTTTAACTACTAATGACTCTAAATAATCGTCATAGCATTTAAACAAAAATATGTGATTTTTTGAAAAATGATCTACAAATTTGACATTTGTTAATGCTCGGTCCCAAATCAAATCTGAAAAAACATCTATTTCTTGTAAAGCAACTTCGGGCTTATTGTTTTTCAATTCATCCCATTCTTTTTTATCTATTGATTGTGTAGCTAAAAAATTGGTAAATTCTGGATGTAATTCTTCTAATTGTTCTTTTGTTAATCGAGCGTACTTCATGCCATCAATTTTATGATGGGTAAATATAAAAAAAGTCCCGAAAATATCGGGACTTTTAGTGTTGTATTTTAGAAATTAATTATGCTTTTTCAGCAACAATTTCATATGGTAATTCAACGATTACTTCTCTGTGTAAACGGATAGTTGCGTTATATTTACCTGTTCTTTTTACTAATCCACTAGTAATGAATTTTCTATCGATTGCATGTCCGTTAGCTTCTAATGCCGTAGCAATATCTGCGTTTGATACCGAACCAAATAATTTTTCACCACCAGCTTTTGCAGTAATTTTGATATCTAAAGCTTTTAATGCATCAGCGATAGCTTTTGCATCAGCAACAATTTTTGCTTCTTTGTGTGCTTTTTGTTTCAAATTTTCAGCTAATACTTTTTTAGCAGAAGGTGTAGCTAAAATAGCAAAACCTTGTGGGATTAAATAATTGCGTCCATAACCGTTTTTAACTGTTACTACGTCATCTTTAAATCCTAAATTTTGAACGTCTTGTTTTAAAATTAGTTCCATGTTGTTGTCCTTTTTTAAGAAGTTAGGTTCCTCATTGGGAAACCAACAACTTTGTTTTTAAATTATTTTAATAAATCCGCTACGTATGGCATTAATGCCAAGTGACGTGCTCTTTTAACTGCTACAGAAACTTTTCTTTGATATTTCAATGAAGTACCTGTAAGTCTTCTTGGTAAAATTTTACCTTGTTCGTTTACAAACTTTAGCAAGAAATCTGGATCTTTATAATCCACATATTTAATACCCGATTTTTTAAAACGACAGTATTTTTTTTGCTTATTTGTATCAATATTTAAAGGGGTAAGATATCTGATATCTCCTTCTTTTTTACCTTTTGCAGATTGTTCTATTGACATAATTAGTTTGCTTTAGTTTTTAATTTTTCTCTTCTTCTTTCAGCCCAAGATACAGCATGTTTATCTAAACTAACCGTTAAGAATCTCATGATGCGCTCGTCTCTTCTGAATTCAGTCTCTAAAGAAATGATTAATTCAGCAGGTGCTTTGTATTCAAATAAATGGTAAAAACCACTTTTTTTGTTTTGGATTTCATAAGCTAATTTTTTTAAGCCCCAATCCTCTTTAGCTACCATTTGAGCCCCTTTAGACGTAAGAAAATCTTCAAATTTGCTTACTGTTTCCTTTACCTGTTGCTCAGATAAAACGGGATTCAAAATGAAAACAGTTTCATAATTTTTCATAATTATTATTTTTAAATTGCGTGCAAAGATACAGTTTTTTATTTAATCTCCAAACATACAATAACTAAAAGTTTTATAAAGAATTGAGATGGTTTTTATTTTTTTTCCTATATTTAGCATTTGAAAAACAAATTTGAGTAAAAACATCTCTAAACCATGAAGTTAAATACAATAGTTGTTGATGATAGCTCTATTCAAAGGATGACTATTGCCAAATTAATTAAAGAACACATACATCTTAAATTAAGTGGTGATTTTTCCAATGCTTTAGACGCTAAAAACTACATTTCTAATCATCTTGTAGATTTAATTTTTCTAGATATTGAAATGCCACACATTACTGGTTTTGATTTACTAGATGGCTTAAAAGTAAAACCACAAATCATTTTTGTTACATCAAAAGCAGATTATGCTGTAAAAGCATTTGATTATGCTGCCGTAGATTTTCTACAAAAACCTATCAAAAAAGAACGCTTTTTAATTTCCGTAAAAAAAGCAGTTGAAATGTACCACTTAAAACGGGATATTGCTAATGACGATCACGGGCCACATATAATTATTAAAAGTAATTTAAAAAAAATAAAAGTTTTTACTTCTAAAATTAAATGGGTAGAAGCTTTTGGAGATTATATAAAAGTCGTTACGTATGACGAAACACACCTCGTTTTATCTACAATGAAAGCTTTTGAGAGTGAATTACCTAAAGAGCATTTCTTACGAATTCATAAATCTTATATTGTTAATTTAGATAAAGTAGAACGGTTTAACAGTAAACATATAGAAATTGACGGAGAGAAAATACCTCTGAGCCGAAACAAGAAAGAGGAAATTGTAACTATTTTAGAAAATTATTAATAGTCTACTTGAATTGTAACTTTTACCCCTCTATACTGTGGAACTGCTTCAAAACTAGTTAATACTTTTTTGAGCACAAGCTTAGTAGCTGATAAATTACTCGTGTTAGGAATTTTAATGAGTATTGTTCGTATGTATTCATTTCTAATTCTATTTACAGCAGGCTCTTCTGGACCTAATATAGGGAGTGACATCGTTTGTGAAAGTACGTTATACAACCACATACTACCTTCTTTTAATTTTGCGTATTCTTTGTGACGCAATTTGAGTTGAACTAATCGGTAAAAAGGAGGATACTTAAAATTTCTTCTTTCATAAATTTGCTCCTCATACATAGCTACATAGTTTCCATTAACAACTTGTTGAATCGTATTATGCAATGGATTGTAGGTTTGAATAACTACACTGCCTAATTTATCTTTTCTTCCTGACCTACCCGAAACTTGCATCATCATTTGAAACGCTCTTTCATAAGCCTTATAATAAGGTTGATTTAAAAGATTGTCTGCATTGAGTATACCAACTAAAGTTACATGTTCAAAATCCAATCCTTTGGCTAACATTTGAGTGCCTATTAAAATATCAATTTCTTGATTCTTAAATGCATCTAGCAATTTTTCAAAAGCAAATTTTCCTCGCGTAGTATCTTGATCCATACGGGCTATTTGTTTGTCTGGAAATAGCTTTTTTAACTCAAGTTCCACTTGTTCAGTTCCAAAACCTTTTGTAGACAAATCTAACGAATGACATTGATGACAATGTGTAGGTTTTGCCATACTGTATCCACAATAATGACAAGATAAAGTATTTTTGTATTTATAATACGTCAAACTCACATCACAACTTGGACATTGCGGCACATGACCACACGTCATACATTCAATATAAGGCGAATACCCTCTTCTATTTTGAAATAACATGATTTGTTCGCCATTAGCTAATGTTTCATGCATTCGACTGAGAAGCTCATCAGAAAAATGACCATCCATGCGCTTTCTAAAATACTTATCTTTTAAATCAATAAGATGCACCTCAGGTAAGGCTGTGTCGTTGTATCTTTTAGTTAATGTTACTAATCCATATTTTCCGCTTTTGGCGTTGTAATATGATTCAATACTTGGTGTAGCACTTCCTAAAACCACTTTTGCTTGATGCAATTTAGCTAATACAATTGCAGCATCTCTCGCATGATATCGGGGCGCAGGATCTTGTTGTTTATAAGTAGCCTCATGCTCTTCATCAACCACAATTAATCCCAAATTTGTAAAAGGTAAAAATAATGCGCTTCTAACGCCTAATACTATTTTAGTTGAACTATTTGGTTTTAGTAATTTTTGCCAAACTTCAATACGTTCATTTGTATTGTATTTTGAATGAAAAACTGCTATTTGATTACCAAAATAAGCAGCTAATCGTTGGACTAATTGTGTAGTTAAAGCTATTTCCGGCAAAAGCAATAGAACTTGTTCTCCCTTACTAATTGTTTCTTCAATTAATTTAATATAAATTTCTGTTTTTCCAGAAGCTGTAACACCGTGAAACAAACAAACTTCATGAGAAACTAATTGCTCTCTAATAGATAAAAAAGTTTCCTGTTGCGCTTCACTCAATTGTATCTCATAGCCTTCCTCTTTTTCAAAAACGATTCGCTCTTGATTAAGATAGTAAACTTCAAAAATAGCCTTCTCTAACAATCCTTTTAAAACCGCATCAGACAAGCCTGTTTTTTCTAAAAAATAGTTGGCAGATATAGGTTTTTTTTCAACAGCTTGCAATTGAAAATAATGCAGTATTGCTTCTTTTTGTTTAGGGGCTTTATTTAGTGTTGCAAGTACTTCTTGTAGTGCTTCAGGTGTTGAAAAACTGTTATTTAATTTAATGTACTTAACCAATTTTGGTTTATAGACTTCTTGTACTTCTTCTTGAATTTGAAGCAGTCCTTTTTGCAGTAGATCTTGAACTAATGCGACGATTTTTTTCTTTGGAATAAATTTTTCAATTTCGGCTAAAGAAATAGACGATTGATGCTGTAATGCTTCCAAAATAAGATATTGGTCGTCTGAAACATTAGTTGTTTCAACCGTATTTTCATTCGCATTAAGTATAGTTTCGCTCTCTAAAATTAACCCTGAAGGAAAAGCTGCTTTATATACTTCACCAATGGTGCATAAATAATAAGACGCCAACCAAAACCAATGCTCTATTTGGATACTTGTAACAATAGGTGATTCATCTATAAGTTGAAGAATTTCTTTGGCTTCATATAAAGTTGGTGGATTCTGGTGCTTTTCTACTACCAAAGCGGTGTAATGTTTACTTTTCCCAAAGGGCACTACCACTCGCATACCTGGAACAATAAATTTATACTCCTCTTCATTTACCAAATAAGTAAATGTTTTATCTAAAGCAAGAGGCAGTATAACATTTATGTACATAATTTAGAAGTAATAAATTGAATGAATTACAAGGTGTTTTATGAGTTAATTCAATTTATCAGTTAATTTTTTAAATACGTCTTTAGCTTCTTTTCCACCATATAATATTTGGTAAACTGCATCGATAATAGGTGTTTTAGCTTGATACATTTGGTTCAATTTATAAGCACTTTTTACCGCATAATATCCTTCTGCAACCATACTCATTTCCATTTGTGCAGATTTTACAGTATAGCCTTTTCCTATCATATTTCCAAACATCCTATTTCTTGAAAATACAGAATAGCCTGTAACTAACAAATCTCCTAAATAGGCCGAATTATTGATATTTCGTTTCATTTTATGAACTTGCTTAATAAAACGTTTCATCTCTCTAATTGCGTTACTCATCAATACGGCTTGAAAGTTATCTCCATATCCTAAGCCATGAGCCATACCGGCTGCAATAGCATAAATATTTTTTAATACTGCAGCATATTCTGTTCCTATAATATCATCTGTAATTTTGGCTTTGATGTAGTAACTACTTACATTTTTTGCTACATATCTGGCCATTTCCTTATCAGAACAAGCAATAGTCAAGTACGATAATCGTTCCATGGCAACTTCTTCTGCATGGCAAGGACCTGTAATTACTCCAATTTTATCATACGGAATAGAATAGGTTTTATGAAAATGTTCGCCTACTATAAGACTTGTTTCGGGAACAATTCCTTTGATAGCAGAAAATATCGTTTTACCTTCTAATGAAACCGTCATTTTTAGTAATTCATCACTTAAAAAAGCAGAAGGAATGGCAAAAATAACAACATCAGCATATGCTATTGCTTCATTAATATCATCTGTAAGTACTAATTTTTCAGTATTAAAAGCTACTGAACTCAGGTAATTTGGATTGTGCTTTTGTTCTTTTAAATGTTGTAAAGCAGTAACATTTCTCATGTACCATGCTATTTGCTCTTGATTTTCACATAACATTTTTGCAATGGCTGTTGCCCAACTTCCTCCTCCTATTACTGCAAATTTTCGTTTGTTTTCCATAAATTAAAAAAATGAACTTCAAAAGTACACTTTTCTACTAATTGGGACAAATTCAACAGCATAAATCATAAATTTTTCTTAAAAAATTAAAAGAATAAAATTTTGGCACAATTTATGAAACAAGTAAATCGTTATTTGACACATAAAATAACCTAATAAATAAAGTAATTTTTTTAAATAGTTTTAGTTTAGTTAGTTTGAAGAAAAGCCCTATTTTAGGGCTTTTTTTTATTATTTTCTTTTTTGTAACTTTAGTAACATTTTTTTAAGAGAATAAAGAAGTATCTTTACAAAAATTTAAGTTGACGCTATACCGTTAAAATATCATTATATAATGGAAGAAATCTTAGAACAATCCTATGGATTTATCTTTGAAGAAGAACTACTTAAAGCTATACTTAAAGTAGCCCAATTGAAAAGTTTCAAAGCAGATGATTACCTTATAGAAATTGGCGATGCGATTCAGTCAATGCCCTTACTTATTGAAGGAGCTATCAAAATTTTACGAGAAGATGAAAACGGCGATGAGTTTCTATTGTATTTCTTAGAGCGTGGCGATACCTGTGCCATGACACTGACTTGTTGCATGGGAAATCACAAAAGTAAAATAAGAGCCATTGCAGAGACAAATGGGAGTATGCTATTGCTTCCTGTAGAAAAAATGGAAGAATGGTTAACAAAATACAGAACGTGGCGTAATTTTGTTTTCGAAAGTTATAACATTCGTTTAAACGAAATGCTTGAAGCTATTGATACTTTAGCGTTTAAAAATTTAGATGAGCGCATATTCAAATACCTTTCTGACAAAGTAAAAGTATTGGGTACAACTGAAATTAGCAATACACATCAAGAAATTGCTTCAGAATTACACACCTCTAGAGTAGTGGTTTCGCGCTTATTAAAAGGATTAGAACTCAACGGAAAAATTAAACTTCATAGAAATAAGATTGAAGTTTTACAGTATTAAAAAAGGAATACGATTATGAAAGTAGAACAAATTTATACAGGCTGTATTGCACATGCTGCCTATTATATCGAAAATAATGGCGAAGTAGCGATTTTTGACCCGTTACGCGAAGTCGAACCCTACATAGAACGTGCACAAAAAGACCAAGCAAAAATCAAATTTATATTTGAAACGCATTTTCATGCTGATTTTGTTTCAGGACATTTAGATTTAGCACAAAAAACAGGTGCAAAAATAGTTTATGGTCCAACAGCTCAACCTAATTTTGAAGCTATTGTAGCTACAGACGGGCAAGAATTTAAAATTGGCAACTATACCATAAAAGCCATTCACACACCAGGACATACACTAGAAAGCACTTGTTATTTACTTATAGACGAAAACAACAAAGCGCACGGTATCATTACAGGTGATACCTTATTCATTGGTGATGTAGGGCGACCAGACTTGGCACAAAAATTAGTTGAAGATTTAACGGAAGATGTATTAGCAGGGTATTTATATGATTCGTTACGAACTAAAATCATGCCCTTATCAGATGACTTAATTGTTTATCCAAATCATGGTTCAGGAAGTGCTTGTGGTAAAAACATGAGTAAAGAAACAACCGATACATTAGGTAATCAGAAAAAAGTGAATTATGCGTTGCGCGCAGACATGAGCAAAGAAGAATTCAAAAAAGAATTATTAGATGGCCTTACTCCTCCTCCGGCCTATTTCCCTCAAAATGTATTGCTAAACATACAAGGGTATGAAAGTTTGGAAAAAGTAGTAGCAAAAGGAAATATTCCGCTTTCTCCCGAAGCTTTTAAAGCTATGGCACAACAAACAGAAGCCATCGTTTTAGATGTAAGACACGAAGACGACTTTAGCAAAGACCATATTCCTTCCTCTATTTTTATTGGACTCAACGGACAGTTTGCACCTTGGGTGGGGGCTTTAATAAGAGATGTAAAACAACCTGTCCTATTAATCACCCCAGAAGGCAAAGAAGAAGAAGCCATTAAAAGGCTTTCTCGCGTAGGATTTGACAACGCCTTAGGCTATTTAGATGGCGGAATTGAGGGATGGAAAAAAGCAGGATTTGAAACCGATCATTTAGACAGTATAACACCCGAAGAATTTGCAGTCCATTATCAAAATAAACCTGTCATAGATGCACGCAGAAAAAGTGAATTTGAAGCAGAGCATGTAGAAGGCGCTATTAATATTCCTTTAGACTATGTAAATGAAAATCTTAAAGAATTACCTCAAGAAACAACCTATTATTTACATTGTGCAGGAGGTTATCGATCGGTAATAATGGCATCTATTTTAAAGGCACGAGGCTATCATAATATGATTAATGTGCAAAAAGGTATGGCTGGAATTAGAAATACTACAACCCTACTAACCGCATTTGTTTGCCCAAATAGTTAATTAGCCTATTGTGTAAGACATATTTTTACATACATTTGCACGCATTAAAATACAATTCCCAACAACGGGATCAAATAATTAGTAAAAAAATAAAATGAAAAAATTAGTAGTAGTATTAGCAGCCTTACTTTTGGTTTCTTGTAATAAATTTTCAATTGAAGGAACAGCGACAGGTATTAAAGATGGAACAAAAGTATATTTAGAAGGCTCTGGGGAAATGGGACCTATGCCTATTGATACTGTGGAAGTAAAAAATGGAAAATTTGAATTTGAAGGAAAAGCAAAACTACCTGAAATTGGTTTTATTAGTATAGAAGGTATCATTGACCCTCAGTTTCAAACAAGAAAAATGTTACCTATAATTATTGAAAAAGGAAATACAGAGGTAATTTTTAATAAAGATGAAATTCAAAAATCTGAAATTTCTGGAACTACTAACAACGATAAATTTGCAGCTTACAATAAAAAATCTGAAGTTATTTATAAAAAATTACAAGCTTTTCAAACGGCAAATCAAGAAGCAATGATTACTGCTCAAAAAAGTAAAGACGAAGTAACCATAAAAAAACTTCAAACACAATACTTAGCTATCGTTGACGAAATGGATAAGCAATCTGTAGATTTTATTAAAAATAATCCTGATGCGTTTTTATCGGTACTACTTTTAGAAAACTTTATCAGCAGAGGTAAACTCCCTGCTAGTGAAGTAAAAAAATATTTTGACCAATTAGATTCTAGTTTATTAGCAACAAAAAGTGCTAAAAACACCAAGAAAATTATTGATGCGAGGTTAAAAAAAGAAAAAATAGAAAAAGCACCAGATTTTTCAGCTAAAACACCTGATGGTAAAACCGTTTCATTAAAACAAGTATTAGGAAAAGTAACTATTATTGATTTTTGGGCTTCTTGGTGTGAACCTTGTAGAAAAGAAAATCCAAGTGTAGTGGCTTTATATAATGAATTACATGCAAAAGGATTAAACATCATAGGTGTTTCTATGGATGATGATGCAACAAAATGGAAAGAAGCTATTGCAAAAGATAAATTAACTTGGACACAAGTTTCTACGCTAAAAGGCTTTCAAGTGGATCCTATTGCAAAACAATACAATGTAAATCAAATACCTTCTACTTTTATTCTTGATGCAAAAGGAAATATTGTTGCAAAAGATTTGAGAGGAGACGAGTTAAAAGCGAAAGTAGTAGAACTTTTAAGCAAATAAGTAAAATTTATTTACTCCATTATAAAAAAAATCTCCGTATGGAGATTTTTTTTTATTCATTTACAAGGAGTTAGAATTTAAACTTGAAAATACTTAAAAAAAGATTGGGAACATCTAAAAACAATAGTATATTTGCACGCACATTAAGGCTGGGGAGATACTCAAGCGGCCAACGAGGGCAGACTGTAAATCTGCTGACTAAGTCTTCGCAGGTTCGAATCCTGCTCTCCCCACAAACCACTAAGCACCTAAACAGGTGCTTTTTTTATGCGTTTTTCATACCCCTTTTACATACACTATCCATACACTATCTATACACCATCTATACACTATCTACCTAGTAACACTTTACCTATAAGCTATTAATAAGCTATAACACTAAAGCAATCAACAAATTAAATTCGTATTTGATGATTTGTAAGATTTTTTTATTATTTTTGAGAAAATATAAAACTGACATTTGTCAGACATATTCACCCAAAATTGGGTAGCTATGTATGATTTTATCAGACATATATACAAGTTACCTGCAATTTTTTGAAACGACACAATAAATGAGAAAATGTATATTCCTAAAGCTAATTTAAATTCAGATAAAGACGAAATTGTTGCGTTTATGAAACAATTTAGTTTTGCAACAATTGTAACGTCCAAAGACAACTTTCCAATAGCAACTCATTTACCTTTTATTGTTTGTTTAGAAAATGACGAAGTAATTTTGACTTCACATTTTGCAATTGCAAATGAACATTGGAAAGAAATTGAAAATCATCAAAATCTAATTATTTTCACAGAACCACACGCATATATTTCAACTAAAAATTATGACAAAGAACTGAATGTTCCAACTTGGAATTACATTTCTGTTCACGCATATGGCAAAGGAAAAATCATTTCGGACTCTACAAAAGTTGCTGAAATTTTAGAAAAAACCATTGAAAACTATGAATCTTCATTTCAAAATCAATGGAAAAACTTTCCAGAAGAATATAAAGAAAGAATGTCAAAAGGAATTGTTGCGTTTGAAATATCAGTTTTGGAATTGCAAGGAAAATATAAATTGAGTCAAAATAGAACAGAAACTGAAAAATCGAAAATCATTGAGAGTTTATCAAATAGTCCGAACACAAGCGAAAAATTGATTGCAGATTATATGAAAAAAGGAACTTGAAATAAAAACTGCAGGTAACAGGAGTTTTGCGAAATTGGGGCGGAAGTGCTTCTATGAAATATTTGTGCAAGGTTCAACAGCAGTAATTCTATTGAACTTTTGAGGTAAAAATCCCCACTTTTGACAAGCTACTAGACGTTAACACCAAAACCCTGTATACAGCAACAAAGCCAAAACTTACGCTCTGGCTTTGTTGCTGTATGATACGCTGCTTTTATTCTAAAATAAAAACAACTTTTACTGTACTGGTAATATTAAGTTCTCCAAGAGCTAATGTCTCTCTAGGTGTTTCAGGTAGAGCTACATCAGCAACTGTTTCTGACTTGTTCATTGCATACATCCTAGGTTCTGAGTAATGTGTAAATACATCCTCTGAAATGAATAACGCCTTCCCTACTTTCTGTCCTGGCAATACTGAAACGTAATCATCTGCTTTTTTCTTAGCATTAAGTACGGCATTTTTTCTGGCTTCTGCTTCATGAAATTCCATTTTAGAGGATTTAAACACTACGCCATTAATTTGGTTGATACCTGTTTCCATAATATCCATCATAAAAACATTGTATTCTGTAATATCGTTTAAAGTTATACTCACCGTTTGTTCCGCAGTATAAGTATGTTTTTTCTTTTCATAGTCATAATTTTTATACAAACTCATTTGGGTTGTTTGATAATCTTTTGAAGGAATATTAAATTTTTTGATGTATTGAATCACCTTTTCAATGGTATTATCATTTTGAGTTTTCACTTCTTTAGGATCTTTTCCTGAATTTTGCACACCTAAATGAATCACTGCAATATCTGGAATTACTTTTATTTTTCCTTCACCACTGATAGAAATTTGGGGTATAGCTTTTTGATTTTCTTGAGCTGAAGCCACAAATGTTGCAACTAAAGCTACGAATAGGGCAATGCGTTTCATAGTATTTTAGATTAAATATTTTACTACAAATAGATAGTCAAGAATTGTGCCAATATTACATTTTCTTATACCGAAGCAATACAAACAATACCATAATAGGTAAACACATTAGGCCTAAAAATAAAGGCTTTTCTACTAAGAGAGCAGGAAACAATACTACGGTTAACAATAAACCTGCGATAGCGCCACCAAAATGTGCCGTATGGCCTATGTTATCAAAACGTCCACGCATGCCATACACCGAATAAAACAAATATACAATTCCGAAAACATAACCTGGCATAGGGATGGGCATATATATGGTCATTGATGGATTTAACAATATGGCACAATAAATAACTCCTGATACCCCTCCAGATGCACCAATAGCCGAGTAATAAGGTTCACTCTTATGCATGTAATACGTAAATACACTCCCAAGTGTTAGGCTACCAAAATAAAGTAAGGCCAATTGAAATGGGGTAAAAATACTTGATAAAAAAGTGCTAAAACTATAAAAACTAAGCATGTTAAACGCCAAATGCATGACGTCTGCATGAAGGAAACCCGATGAAAATAAGCGGTAGTGTTGGCCATGTTGTATGGCAGAAATATTAAATTTATACTTCTCAAAAAAAACAGGATCATTAAATCCTTTAATGCTTATGGCTAAGGTAGCAATGATAACTAAGGTAGTAAACGAAAATAACATACAACTTGTTCTTTAGTTTTTTTGTTTCAAAGGTATTATTTTAAACCTTTGAAAATAGTATATTTGTAAAAAATTAAGCATGCAATTTATCATTTATATCCTCATTTACCCCATACTTTGGCTGATTTCTATATTGCCATTTCCGGTTTTCTATGCCTTTTCAGATGTGGTATGCTTTTTAGTTTACAGAATCATTGGCTACCGTAAAAAAACCGTTAGATACAATATTGCGTTAGCCCTACCCCATTTATCTATAAAAGAACAACGCGCAGTAGAACGTAAATTCTACGGTCACCTCTGTGATTTATTTTTAGAGATGATTAAAACACTAACCTTATCAAAAGAAGCCATACAAAAGCATTTTGTTTTTACAAACATTGATTTGTACCACGAATATGAGGCTAAAAACAAAAGTATCGTTATTTTATATGGGCATTACGCAAGTTGGGAATGGTCAACATCAATAGGCTTACAAGCAAAATTTAGAGGGATAGGCGTTTATAAAAAAATTAAAAATAAATACTTTGACAAATTAGTACAACACATTCGTTCGCGCTACAATGCTGAATTGGTAGATACTAAAAATACGATTCGGGTTGTAACCGAAAATCAACGCAAAGGGTTAAAAGCGGTTTATGGTTTTATTAGCGATCAAAATCCTAAACCACAAAAAGCACTATTATGGGATCGTTTTATGGGCTACACCGTTCCTATTCATACAGGCGGAGAAGTATTGGCCAGAAAATTAGACATGAACATTCTCTACTTGAAAATAGAAAAAATAGCCCGAGGAAAATATGAAGCTACGTTTGTACCGCTTTGTGAGAATGTAAAAAAAACACCAGAATTTGAAATCACCAAACGATTTTTGCGTGAGGTGGAAAAACAAATTTTAGAAAAACCTGAATACTATTTTTGGACACACAAACGCTGGAAATACAAACAAGAGTAATTCTTAGTTAAACCAACTTTTTACCATTTTTTCTTCTGCGTAGGTAGCATTCACATGCGAAAATTCATTTGTTTTGGAATCGTATACATAGTCGTTTTTCCAAATTTCATGAGAGGCTGCTAGTTCGATAATTGCATTGCAAACGTATGCTATTTCGGCATTGGTAGTTGTAGGATGAATGGACATTCTTATCCACCCTGGTTTTCGTTCTAAATCTCCCGACGTAATACTACATGTAATTTCATTTGAAGTTTCTTGATCTACATGCAATAAATAATGACCATACGTTCCTGCGCAACTACAGCCCCCTCTAGTTTGAATTCCAAAACGATCATTTAATAATTTTACACCCAAATTATAATGTAAATTATCAATGTAAAAAGAAATGACACCTAGTCTATTTGTATGTTGTTGGGCTAATATGTTGATATTAGATACGGTTCCTAATCGTTCAAAAATGTAAGCTACAAGTTCATGTTCGCGGTCTAGAATGTTTTGAACACCCATTTTTTCTTTAAGCTGAATAGCTAAGGCCGTTTTCATTACTTGTAAAAACCCTGGAGTACCTCCATCTTCCCTGTCCTCAATATTATCGATGTACTTGTGTTCTCCCCATGGATTTGTCCAACTCACCGTTCCACCCCCTGGACAATCAGGCACATTATTTTTATATAAATTTTTATTAAAAATTAAAACCCCAGAAGTCCCAGGTCCGCCTAAAAATTTATGTGGCGAAAAAAATATTGCATCTAAATACGCTTCAGCATCTTGTGGGTGCATATCAATGGTTACATAAGGTCCTGAGCAGGCAAAATCTACAAAACAAACACCACCATTTTGATGCATGATTTTTGCAACTTCATAATAAGGTGTTTGAATACCCGTAACATTTGAACATGATGTTATTGAAGCAATTTTAAAGCTTCTATTTTTATGTTTTTCAACTAATTCTCTTAAATTTTCTACAGAAAATAATCCGTCTTCCGTAGCGGGAACTACCACTACATCTGCAATGGTTTCTAACCAAGATGTTTGATTGGAATGGTGTTCCATGTGTGAAATAAAAACAATAGGCCTTACTTCATCTGGAATAGCTGTATATTCTTTTAAATTTTCAGCAATTCGAAGCCCTAAAATACGTTGCAATTTATTAACAACTCCTGTCATTCCTGTGCCATCAGTAATTAAAACGTCATTTTCGTTCGCGTTTACATGTTGTTTAATAATATGACGGGCTTGATGATAAGCCATAGTCATAGCGGTTCCTGTTACTGATGTTTCGGTATGGGTATTAGCCACAAAAGGACCAAACGAGTGAATCATTTTTTCTTCTATGGGGCCATACAATCTTCCACTTGCTGTCCAATCGGTATATACAATTTTTTGTTCCCCGTAAGGCGATTCAAAAATTTGATTTACACCAATAATATCTTTTCTAAAATTAGTAAAATATTGTTCTAATGGGGTGGTGGTAGTGGGATTCATATTACTATTATTTGCTCTCAAAGATACAGTATTTTGTTAGTTATTTTCAAAATTTTTATTTCGTTTTTTATTAGTAACTTTGAAGTATTGAAATACCCATTCAAATGAAAAGTCCAAAATTTGACACTTTGTTTACGCAATCCTTAGTTGCCGATTCTGTTATTGAAAATTATATCAGAAGTGTTCCTAATGCGCATTTTTCATTTGTTACACCTAAAAAAGTAACGGCTCCAAAACTGTTACATATAGCTACTGAAACAGCTGATATATTAGGTTTAGATTCTGCTTTTTTAGCCTCTGAAACGTTTAAAAACATTTTTTCGGGTAATGAAATTGGCACTAATTCAAAACCCTATGCTATGAATTACGCAGGGCATCAATTTGGGCAATGGGCAGGGCAATTAGGTGATGGTAGAGCTATCAATTTAGGGGAAATCAACGGTTGGGCTGTTCAATTAAAGGGCGCTGGTCCCACACCCTACTCTAGAAGAGGCGATGGTTTTGCCGTTTTGCGTTCTTCAATCAGAGAGCATTTATGCAGCGAAGCCATGTATCATCTGGGCGTTCCTACTACGCGTTCATTAGCCTTACTAGAAACAGGAGAACAAGTGGTAAGAGACGTACTACATGACGGTAATCCTGCTTTAGAAAAAGGAGCAATTGTTTGTCGGGTGGCACCTTCGTTTATTCGTTTTGGCAACTTCGAATTATTTAGTGCCCAAAATGATTTGGAAAATTTAAAAAAACTGACTGATTTTGTTATTTCTACTTATTTTTCGGCTATTACGGAAAATGGTAAAACCAAATACTTGCAGTTTTTTAAACACATTTGTGAATCTACCCAACAACTCATAATAGAATGGCAACGGGTAGGTTTTGTGCACGGTGTAATGAATACAGATAATATGTCTATTCACGGCATTACGATAGATTACGGACCCTATGGCTGGCTAGAAGACTACAATCCAGATTGGACACCTAACACAACAGACCATCAACACAAACGTTATCGTTTTGGAAATCAAGGAGATATTGCTTTATGGAATTTGTACCAATTAGCCAATGCCTTATACCCACTTATAGAAGATGCCGCAGCCTTAGAAACTATTTTACATAATTTTGCCACAAGCTATTCATTGGCTTATACAAAAATGATGTGTCAAAAATTAGGTTTGGCTGAAATTTTAGAAAACGATGAAGAGTTAGTCAACCAACTTACTTCTAATTTAGCTTTACAAGAAACCGACATGACTATTTTCTTTCGTTTGTTAAATACTATTCGTCAAGAAGAAACGGCTGAGGAAGCATATGATAAAATTACACCTTCTTTTTATAGTGTAGAGCAAACAGCTGAAAACACGCTCAAAAAATGGCATACTTGGTTTGTAAATTACCTGAATCGTTTGCTAATAAATAAAGTAACTGATACGCATAGAAAAAAAGCTATGGATAGGGTTAATCCAAAATATGTATTGCGTAATTACATGGCTCAACTTGCCATTGAGGAAGCTGAAAAAGGAAATTTAGCTCTGTTAAACGAATTACATGCGTTGCTTAAAAAACCGTATGACGAACAACCAGAATATGAAAAATGGTTTATTAAAAGACCTGATTGGGCACGTACCAAAATTGGGTGTTCGATGTTGAGTTGTAGTTCTTAATACTAGCTTTGGTTTCGTATAAAGTTATTTTTTTAGATATTGAATTTGATATCTACAAGATTTTTGGAACCTTGCAGGATGGTTTTGCGGTTAACCTGTAAGATCTTTTTTGACCTTGTAGGTTTATAATTGTAATACTGTTACTAGTATACAAAAAAAAAAAATAGAATCTGATTAGTTAGTTCCATACTGTTTACTAATCACTTTTCACTTTTCACTAATCACTAATCACTCCTTTCTGTATTTCTTTGTTTCTTCAAATATATGCTCTAAAATTTTAGCATCTTCCTCCGTAAAAGCTACATGTCGACGACTCATCACAATTTTTGCCGTTTCAAAGGCTTTATTGGTCATGTAAGTTGTAAAACCAGAAGCCCCTCCCCAACTGAAACTTGGTACAAAATTTCTTGGAAAACCACTACCAAAAATATTAGTGCTAACACCTACTACTGTACCTGTATTAAACATTGTATTGATGCCGCATTTACTATGATCGCCCATCATTAAGCCACAAAACTGTAGGCCTGTTTTCTCAAAACGCTCCGATTCATAACTCCACAGCTTTACTTCTTCATAATTATTTTTTAAATTGGAGTTATTACTGTCTGCACCAATATTACACCATTCACCTAAAACTGAATTTCCTAAAAACCCATCGTGTCCTTTATTAGAGTAGGCAAACAAGACCGAATTATTGATTTCGCCTCCTACTCTACAATGCGGACCTACTGTAGTAGCGCCATAAATTTTAGTCCCTAATTTTACTTGAGCTTCTTCACACAATGCAAAAGGCCCTCGAATTACTGAACCTTCCATAATTTCGGCATTTTTACCAATATAAATAGGCCCCGTAGAAGCATTAAGAGTAACAAATTCTAATTTTGCACCTTCTTCAATAAAAACATTTTCAGGCGCAATCACATTAACCGATTTTGGTATAGGTTGGGAAAAACAATCTTGCGTAAGCAATTCAAAATCTTCACGAATGGCTGCATCATTTTTTTGAAAAATATCCCAGGTGTTTTCTATTCTAATACACTCGTCTGTATAATCAAAAATGTGAAATGATTCAAAATCAACTTCTTGCCCTTCTTTAGCATAAAAAGCAATTACTTCATCATCATAAAAAACAGCTTGATTTTCCTCTAGGTTTCTCACTATTTCGGCTAATACACTATTGGGTAAAAACGAAGCATTAATCATAATATTATCTTCTAACTCTACCATTGGAAATTTTTCAGACAAATATTCTTCTGTGATTGTTGTAGTGGTATAGCCTAAGTATTTTTCCCATTTTTCTCTAATGGTTAAAATACCTATTCTAATATCTGCAACAGGACGAGTAAAAGTAAATGGCAATAAGGCATTGCGAACATTTCCATCAAAAAGAATATAATTCATGACAGCTGGTTTTCTAGATTAAATCGGTTCAAAGTTACTTTTTTTCAGAGATATACAAACAAAAAAGCCTCGAAATTTCGAGGCTTTTGATATTTTGAATTCCAATTATTTTTGGAATTTAGCATATTTGTTTTTGAATTTATCAATACGACCTGCTGTATCAATAAGTTTAGATTTACCTGTGTAAAAAGGGTGAGACGTTCTAGAAATCTCCATTTTGTAAACTGGATACTCTACACCATCAACGGTGATTGTTTCTTTAGTTTCTACAGTAGATTTTGTGATGAATACATCTTCATTAGACATGTCTTTAAATGCTACTAGTCTATAATTTTCTGGGTGAATACCTTTTTTCATTTTTGTAAATCTTTTAATTGATGATTATAACTCGTTTCGCGGCTTTTAACTCTAAAAGGTGTAAACGCCTTATAACCTTTTGTTAAACTTGTTTATTTATTCAGGGTGCAAATATACTACTTATTTAATTCTGTGCAAATTATATAGGCTAAAAAAAATATGACTTATTTTTGTTTTACACTTTTTCTATAATGAGAAGGTGTTTGCTTTTTTTTAGCTGCAAAAACGCGATTAAAATAACTTTGATTTTCAAAACCTGTTTCAAAAACAATTTCACTGATTGTCATTTCAGTAAGCTCAAGCAACCGGCATGCTTCATTTATACGAATTTCATTGACATAATCTGAAAAAGTAATTCCTGTGGCTTTTTTAAAAAATTTACAAAAATTACTTTCTGTTTGATGAATTAATTCAGCAACTTGTTTTAAGGTAATTTTGCTATTAAAATTATGCTGAATATACAAACATACTTTATTAATTCTATTTTCATTTTTTTTGGAAACAATGGTATGAAATGAGTTAGGAGAAATTAGTCTGTATGCTACTTTTGATAAATCATTAAGTAATGCTATCAAATTAATTATTTTTTCAAATCCATTTGAAGAAAGCACTATCTCCATTTTGTTAACAATCTCATTTGTCGATTTAAAATTTAAACCCATAGCAGAATCTTTAAGCATTTTATACATGTATTCCGATTCTTCATATGCTAATAAGGAATGTATCATTTCACTTGAAAATTGGATAACTATGGCTTCTGAATGTTCTTGTTGATTTGATTTTCCTGTCCAAGTATGGGGTAAATTACTACCTAATAAAACCAAATCCCCTTCCTTAAAATATTCATAGGTATTGCCAACTATCCTATATCCACTTCCCTTTACAATATAAGTCAATTCATATTCTGGATGGTAATGCCATTTGAATTCAAAATAAGGCACTTGATAGGTATAGGCAAAAAAACTAGCCCTACCCTTTTTAATTTTAATATCTTCTAAAATCGCTTTCATTATAGTATATAGTAAATTTTGTTGTAAAAAAAAGTTACAACTATTCAATATAGTATTAAAATTAGACAAAATAAGATAAAACTAACCATTTATACAACTATATATTTGTAAAAAACTATTGATTATAAATTATAAAGTCCTATGCCAAGTATTCCAAAAAAAATAGCAGAAAAGCTTAATGAAAATTTCACCTTGAATCAAGAGCAAATTGATTTTTATGCTTCAAATAAGTTTATTAAATTAAAGAATGTTTTGGATAAGGAAACAGTAGCCTATTTCAACACAATACTTACCGAGCAAATTGCACTATTGAATACTGAAAAAACGGCTTTAGAAGATCGAAGCACCTACGGAAAAGCATTTCTACAATTATTCAATTTATGGGTAATAAATCCAATCATTAAGGAATTGGTATTTAGCACACGAATTGCAAAAATTGCATCAGAGCTCATGCAAGTGAACGGTGTAAGATTATACCACGATCAAGCCTTGTTTAAAGAAGCGGGAGGTGGCATTACACCTTGGCACGCCGATCAATACTATTGGCCATTACATTCAGACAAAACAATTACCGCTTGGATTCCCTTACAAGCTACTCCACCTGAAATGGGACCATTAGAATTTAGTGCAGGAAGCCACACAATAGTTGAAGGTCGTGAATTAGAAATTGGCGATGAAAGTGAACAATTTATTGATAAAAAACTCAAAGTTACCGATTTTAAACACGTGATTGAACCGTTTGATATTGGCGAAATAAGTTTTCATTCAGGATGGGTTTTCCATAGAGCGGGTGCAAATGTTACAAATGATATGCGAAAAGTGATGACCATTATTTATATGGAAAAAGACATGAAGCTTAAACAACCCGAAAATAAAAACCAAGAAAACGATTGGCATACTTGGTGCCCAGGTGCAAAAGTGGGTGAAATCATTAATTCGCCTATTAATCCTGTATTATATGCTGAATAATATGGAAATCAAATACATCTGTACATACTGGGGTTGCGAACATTTATCAGCAAAAGAATTTCTTACTAAGGTAGTGACCAACGGCTACAAAGGTGTGGAAATCAATTTTCCTGATGATGCTGATTTTATTGCTGAATTTCAAGTAGAATTACAAAATATACGAAATACTAGTAATCCTGATTTTATTTTTATTGCCCAACAAGTACTTCCCAATAAAATTGAAACTGTAGCTGAATATATTGAAAGAATTACAGAACGTTTACACTTTTTAGCGAATTGCAAACCAAATTATATCAATTCACATACGGGTAAAGATTTTTTTGAATTTAGCGACAATTGTAAGCTTCTGGAACAATGTGAAGAAATCGAAAAAAAGACAGGCATACCTATTTGGCATGAAATCCATAGAGGTCGATTTTCATTTCATTTAAAGACATTGCTTCAATATCTTGAAATTTATCCCAATCTTAAATTAATTGCCGATTTTTCTCATTTTTGTGTGGTTTCGGAAAGTGATTTACACGACCAGCACGATTTGCTTTGCAAAATATATCCAAATATTAAGCACATTCATGCACGTATTGGATTTGAACAAAGTCCACAAGTAAACAATCCGTTTGCTCCAGAATGGAAAAATTATTTGGAACAGTATTTAAGTTGGTGGAAAGAAATTATTGAAATTCAAAAAACAAAGAAAAATGCAATATGTACCATAACTCCTGAGTTTGGTCCGTTTCCATACATGCCACAAGAACCCTTTACAAAAAAACCACTTGCTGATCAATGGGAAACAAACCTTCAGATGAAAAATTATTTACAACAAAACCTATAACAAATGCAAAATAAAAACTACATTCTTTTTATAGCTTTAAGCGCCGCACTAGGTGGCTTATTATTTGGATATGACACGGCAGTTATATCTGGTGCTATTGGAAATTTAACCGAATTTTTTCATTTGTCACCTGTAGAAACAGGTTGGGCAATTTCTAGTGCTCTAGTTGGATGTTTAATTGGTGCTTTTTTCTCTGATTTTTTAAGCGATACGTTTGGACGAAAAGTAACCATGCTGATTACAGCAGTACTTTTTATTTTAAACTCTGTCGGAACGGCCTTCCCTACTTCGTTTACGATGTTTGTCCTATTTCGTATTGTTGGGGGAATTGGTGTGGGTATTGCCTCAATGGTTGTACCCATGTATATTGCAGAAATTGCCCCACCAAAAAGACGCGGAGCCTTAGTAGGAAATTATCAATTAGCTATTGTTATTGGTATTGTAGTGGTCTATTTTGTAAATTATTTCATTGCTTTGCAAGGTGATGCCGCTTGGAATTTAAACATAGGTTGGCGATGGATGTTTGGCTCTGAAATTATTCCTTCTATCCTATTTTTAATCTTTATTTTTTTAATTCCTGAAAGCCCTAGATGGTTGTTTCAAAAAGGTGACACCACTAAAGCGATAGCTGTTCTACAAAAATTAAATACGGCTGAAGAAGTAGCGCAAGTTCAATCTGAAATTGAAAATTCATTACATCAGGAAGATAAAAATCAGTGGAAACATATAAGCAATCCTGTATTTAAAAAAGCACTTTTTGTGGGTATCGGACTTTCTGTTTTACAGCAATTAACCGGAATTAATGCCATTTTATATTATGCTCCAGAAATTTTTAAAAGCCTTGGAAGTTCTACCGATGTTTCATTATTAGAAACAAGCATTCTAGGCGTTGTAAACTTACTATTTACTTTATTAGCTATTCGATTAGTAGATAAAATGGGGAGAAAACCACTGCTTTATATCGGTTCGATAGGAATGACCATTGCATTAGCCGCAGTTGGATTATTTATTTATTTCGATGCACTTGGAAACTGGGTGTTACCATTCTTGCTTTTGTTTATGGGGGCTTTTAGTATTTCATGGGGACCAATTGTTTGGGTGCTATTATCTGAAATTTTTCCAACTAAAATTAGAAGTTTGGCTTTAGCAATTAGTGTTTTTATTCAATGGGTTGCTAATTTTGTAGTAACACAAGTTTTTCCTAGTTTAGTTGAAAATCAGTGGTTAAAAGATAACTTTAATGGTGCATTTCCGTTTTATTTATTTTCTATAATCTGCTTATTTTCACTTGTTTTTGTTTGGAAAAAAATTCCCGAAACAAAGAATAAAACCCTTGAAGAAATGGATACATTATGGAAATAAAAAAAATAGTAATTGGTTCTTTGTTTCTGCTTTACATCTTAAATGTAAATGCACAAAACAATGCAAAATTTGTTAATACTTTTATCGGTACAGATGGTACAGGACATACTTTCCCAGGTCCTTCAATGCCTTTTGGAATGGTGCAACCTGGACCCGACAACAAAGATTTTGGTTGGAACCATACAAGCGGTTATCAATACAAAGACACTTTGCTGTTAGGATTTTCTCAAACCCGCTTTAGTGGCACTGGCATCAATGAAATGGGTGATATACTCCTACTTCCTATCAATCCAAAAAAAGAAAAACTAAAAAATGCTTACTATAAAAATACCGAAAAAGGAAAAGTAGGTTATTACACCTTAACAAAAAAAGATGACGTAAAAGTAGAACTCACTTGTTCAGAACGGGTGGCTTTTCATCAATACACGTTTCCAGAACATGAGGCCCAAGTATTTGTGAATTTACAACACGGTTTACGTTTTGTTTTTGACGAATCTAACCCAAAAGAGTTAGTGATTGAAAGTGATGTGAAAATAGAAAATAGCACTACAATTTCTGGTTTTTGTTCTACTCAAAACTGGGTAAATAGAAAATATTTTTTTACATTAACATTTGACCAACCTTTTACAAAATCTTCACTACTAACTGTAAAAGACACAGAAAAAGCGCCAAAATACATATTGGATTTTCAATTAAATCAAAACAAACAATTGAAGGTAAAAATAGCTCTTTCAACAGTATCTGTAGATGGAGCCAAATTAAATTTACAAACTGAAATACCACATTGGAATTTTAATGCTGTACTGAAACACAACCAATCTGAGTGGGATAATTATTTATCTAAAATCACAATTGAAGCACCACAAAAGCAAAAAGAACTATTTTATACTTCTTTGTATCATTTATTGCTTCAACCTTCTAACATTGCAGATGTTGATGGAAAATACAGAGGGGTTGATGATCAAATTGCCCTTGCACCTAACAAAGAGTATTATTCTACTTTATCCAATTGGGATATATTTAGAGCCGCCTTTCCTCTATTGCAAATACTTGCTCCAGAAAAGATAAATGGAATTATTGAAACCATGCTTACACATCATAAAGCTAAAGGTTTTTTACCCATTTGGACAGCTTGGGGACAAGATAATTATTGTATGATTGGCAATCATGCCATCCCAATGATTCTATCAGCTTACACAAATGGATTTAAAGCATTTGATGCAAATGAAGCCTTAAAAGCGATGCTTGAAACATCAACAAAATCGCACATCAATTCAAATTGGGAAGTGTATAATGAGTATGGCTATTATCCATTTGACAAATTAGACAATGAAGCGGTGTCAAGAACCTTAGAAAGTGGATACGATGATTGGTGTGTCGCTGAAATGGCAAAAAAAATAGGCAATTTATCAATTGAAAACCAATTTACTAAAAGAGCGAAATATTATCAAAATTTATATGATACTGAAACCCAATTCTTCAGAGGAAAAGACAGCAATGGTAATTGGCGAACACCCTTTAACCCTTTAGTTGCTACCTCGCCATTAAATAATCCTGGTGATTATACTGAAGCAAACGCCTGGCAGTATTTTTGGACCCCTGCATTGTATGATATAAAAGGTATGCAAAATCTTTTGGGTGGAAAAACCGCTTTCACCAAAAAACTAAATGATTTTTTTACCATTGAAAGTGTAAATCCAAATAAATTTTTAGGTCAAGAAGCGATGATTGGTCAATATGCGCATGGTAACGAACCTAGTCATCATATAGCTTATCTGTATGCGTTTAGCAATACACCGAAAACAGGTCAAAAATACATTCATCAAATCATCAACGAATTTCACAACAATACACCTGATGGAATGATTGGTAATGATGATTGTGGTCAAATGAGTGCGTGGTATATCTTTTCATCTTTAGGCTTTTATCCTGTTAATCCAGCTAATGGCGAATTCATTTTTGGAAGCCCTCAGGTAAAAAAAGCAACCATTCAGCTTCCAAATAAAAAAACTTTTAGTATTGAAGCCAATCATTTTTCTAAAACAGCTATTTTTAATGCTAAACGTATTCTTAACGGTTTACAACTTACATATCCTTTTCTCAGTTATCAAGATATTATGAAAGGGGGAAAATTAATCTTTGAAATGTCTAATAAATGAAAAAAACAATAGTCCTATTTAGTATTTTTATTGGTTTAACGTATAGTTATGGCCAAACAAAAGCAGAAAAATTTACCAGTTTTTCTTTTGGAACAATAACCCCCACAGGATGGTTAAAAACGCAAATGCAAAAAGACATGGAGGGGTTTGTTGGGAATTTAGATCAATTGGTGCCTGATTTAATAAACGACCCTATTTATAGCAAGGGAAGATTACATAAACAATCTAAAGCAAAAGACCTAGGCAATTTAAAAGAAGGAGACCTTGGAGGAGATGAACAATACAAATGGTGGAATAGTGAAACCCAATCCAATTGGTGGGACGGATACATTCGAAATGTCTATTTACTAAAGGATAAAAAGGGTATTTCAAAAGTAAAACAGTACATAAATACCATTTGTAATTCTCAAGATGAAGACGGTTATTTAGGTATTTATGATACTGAGCTTAGATACAATTTTAACTCTGAAAACGGAGAACTCTGGTCAAAAGCTACTTTATACAGAGGGCTATTAGCCTATTATGAATGTACGCAAGATCAAAGCGTATTTGACGTATTAATAAAGGCTGTGGATAATGTAATGCGTAATTATCCTATCCATCAATCAAGTCCTTTTAACTCAGGAAATTCATTTAACGCTGGGGTTTCTCACGGCTTAACATTTACCGATGTTTTAGAACGTTTGTATTTTCATACACGCAATCAAAAATACAGAGATTATGCGTTATTTTTATACACAGATTTTTCAAATACACATCAATCTGAATCCGATGCACAACTAAAAAACATATTAAATCCTTCTTATGCACTTAAATCTCATGGCGTACATACATTTGAACACATAAGACCTTTAATAGTAGCTACTTATGCCAGTACTACTAATGAATTAGCCGTAGCCTTGCAACGCTATTTAGAACGAATAGAAGGCGTAACAACGATAACGGGAGGCGCTATTGGAGATGAATGGATTGGCGGCAGAAAAGCAGATGCAACACATACAGGTTATGAATATTGTTCATTGCAAGAATTACTTGATAGTTATTGTATGCTTTACCAAAAAACAGGAGATGCAAACATTGGAGATAAAATTGAAACGATTTTCTATAATGCTGCCCAAGGCGCAAGACATCCAGAACATTCATGCATTGCCTATTTAAAAACGGATAATTCTTATAAGATGATGGGTACCAAAAATGGAGAAATTGAACCCAACAGAAATCAAACACGATTTAAATATTCACCTGTACATCAAGATGTTGCCGTATGTTGCAGTCCAAATGCAGGAAGAATTTCACCTTATTTTATTCAAAATTCTTGGATGAAAGAGAACGACTCAACTTTAGTTGCCTCTCTACTAGTACCAAATAAACTAGTTACTGAATTAAATAATACAACTATAGAAATAGAAAATATAACCAATTATCCTTATGAAAATACATTTCAGTTCAAATTCAAACTTTCACATTCGAAAAAATTAATTCTCAAAATTAGAAAACCAAAATGGGTGCAAAAAATACATACGAATGAAGTATATAAGGAGATTGGAGATTTTATTTGTATTGAAAGAGCATTTAGTCCAACAGATAACGTAACCCTTTCTTTTGATACCCAAGTGGAGTTAAAAACAGACCCACAAGATAAATATTACTTTACGTATGGCGCCTTAGTATATGCTTTACCAATAGAAGGCAAAGAGCACATTGGTAAAGCATATAAACCAAAATTTGTTGATTACACCTATAAGCCCATTTCAATAAACAACTATAGGTTTTTAAATAAAACCAAACCTAGTTTTTCAAATGGTAATATTAAGGTTACATTACAAAACACCTTAACAAATGAATTAAAAGAAGTAACACTCATACCCATAGGTAAAACAATATTAAGACAGGTGACTTTTTAGATCTGATATAGTGTGCTTAAGTGGGTATTTTGAGTCATAAGAAATTGAATTTTGGTTCTTTTGGTGTAGAATATCACTTAATTATCATTTGAAATACTGTAAAACATACCACAACTAATTATACTATATAATGCCTGTCTCGTTTTAGAGAAGGCATTTTTTTTATAAATATTTATTATATTTACAATTGTTTAACTTAACATAATAAATAAATAAATAAATAAAATAAAAAAAGTGAAACTTTCGCCTATCATGACAATACATCACAAAAATGATTTAAAAGTTTCGCATATAAACAAGTTATAGCCAATGCTAAGAGACGACAGACAACAAACAAATGGATAAATTAGAATTTAGAATACAAGACAAACAAAACGACAATTATCAATTTAAGTCTGTGACAATTTTAGTTAACGGAAAAGACCTCATTGACTTATTGAAAATTTATGAACTGCCTTTCGCAAAAAAAGAAGGTTCAGAAAATATCGCTGGCGGCTATGATGGACTTACTCCTGAGACTTTGCTTAAACACCTGACCAACCCAGACGAATATGACATTGACGAGAACGACAAAGTTTCAGTGCTTGAATGTGAATGTGGATGTGATGGTTGCTGGCCAATGAAAGTAAAGGCATATGAATTGGGTGACAAAATCATTTGGGCTGACTTTGAACAACCACACAGAGCTGTTGATAGTCATAACTTTTGGGACTATTCAAAATTCGGACAATTGACTTTTGACAAAAATAACTATAAAGAACAATTAGACGTGTTGAGACAGACAATTAATAGTATAACAAAATGAGAGAAAGAAGAAGCACTGGCTATAACATGGGTTTTGCGTCAGGCGGGGTGACGTGTAAATTTGGATCTTTGTGCTTTTATTCAAGTGTAGTGCTGGTTGACAGTTTTGTGCTCCGAAACCCGCCCGAGCGCAAAGCCCGAAACCGTTATTAATTTAAACGAATAACAAGTAAAACACCTAAAAATTTTAACGGAAAGACAGGAATTCAATATTTTAAAAAGTTCGAACAAGTTGACTGCAAATAAGAACTTCTGTTAAAAACACTAAAAATCATTCATTTCATTTATAGTATTTTCTTTCGCTTATCGTTTTAAAACAAAAAAGCCTGTCTAGATTTAGACAGGCTTTTATAAAAAAAGGCGGCGACCTACTCTCCCACACTGATGCAGTACCATTGGCGCAATCGGGCTTAACTTCTCTGTTCGGAATGGGAAGAGGTGAGCCCCGACGCAATAACCACCTTAAGTTTTAAGTGATAAGCGCTTAGTGATTCGTAATTAGCTTTTGACTAATCACTTGTTACTAGTTACTTTTCACTGTCTCGTTTGTAAACGAGACAAATATCGTAACATACTGAGATAAAAACATTTAAAAAAAGAAGCTGCTCCCGATATTGCTATCGGGAGACTTGTACAATAAGCTAACGGGTTATTAGTACTACTCGACTATGACATTACTGCCTTT